>MDTG01300245.1_pt1 | contig 18844 bp, 20 predicted proteins | sample 811421 | NCBI WGS metagenome assembly MDTG01 (sample SAMN05326645, study PRJNA326480) | marine metagenome | isolation source: seawater | place: Pacific Ocean: South East | collected 2011
GTTTCCCTGTTCGTATTACTATTCATGTCTCTCGGACTTTCATTGATGATGGATATGGAAGACGGGTCTTTGGATGGATTCCTTTTCATGTTCACAGTCAATTGGTCTTCGTTAAGCGACCCTTCAATTTGGATTGGTGAACCCCGAGATGCTGGGGTGGCATTTATCTGGAAGTGCTTTAGTAATGGTATTGCTTGGAGGTATGGGAACTTTGTTAGGGCCAACCTTAGGATCTATACTTATGTTGTCTATGGAGCTGACTTTCCAATCGCTAACCAATCATTGGCAGATCATTATTGGCTCTATCATAATTTTAGTGGCTGTCTTTTTGCCAAATGGAATTATAAGCGCCTTACCTTTTAACCATAAAGATAATAACTGCAATGAATGAAATTGTGTTGAATATTAAAAACCTGAGCTTCAGCTTTGGTGGCCTTAAGGCATTAAATCAGGTAAATATGATCTGCAAAAACAATGAAGTCCACGCTTTAATCGGCCCTAATGGTGCTGGGAAAAGCACCTTAATTAACGCCATCTCCGGAGAACTATCCCCTTCAAATGGTTCGATAAAGATACAGGGTAAAGATACCCAAGGTTTATCAAAAAACCAAGTAGCTAGGCTTGGCATTGGCCATGTTTTCCAGACCACCAATATATTTCCCTCGTTTACTGTTTTTGAAAATTGCGTTTTGGCAGCGCAAACTCAATTGCCCTATAAAACAAATATATTTGGCAGAGCGGATAAATATCCTCAACCTTCTAGAATCGCTCATGAAAATATTGAAAAAGTGCAGCTTGGCTCAAAAATGTTTGCAAAAGCTAACTCCTTGTCTCACGGGGACCAAAAAAAGACTGAGATAGCAATGGTGCTGTGTGCCAAACCTAAGTTATTACTCCTCGACGAACCATTAGCGGGCATGAGTGGTGCAGAGTCAGAAATGATTCTTAGTCTTATTGATCACCTAAAAACCAAAAACTCTATATTAGTAGTAGAACATGATGTTGATGCTGTTTTATCGATAGCCCAAACGGTTTCGGTTATAGCTAATGGGAGAATTATTAAATGTGGCAGTCCGAACGAAGTACGCTCAGACCCGCTTGTTCAGCAAGTTTACTTCGGGGATAACCAAGAAAAATTTAAAAATGATAAAGGTTAAAAATCTTCACGCTCACTATGGAAAAAGTCACATCTTAAAAGGGATTGACCTCGATTTAAAGGAAGGGGAAATCATTGGGCTGATCGGACGGAATGGAATGGGAAAAACCACCTTTTTAAGAACCCTAGCTGGGTTAAAGAGTTTGTCAAAAGGAAATATCCAGATTTTTGGGAAAGAAAGTGTTACGTTGGCACCCCATCAAATATCACAAGCTGGTATCAGCTACGTTCCAGAGAAAAGGGGTATTTTCCCAAATTTAACGGTTTGGGAAAACCTAGTAATGGCATCCCGTTCTCGGTTGAATGGCGAATCGGTATGGGGGCTTGATGACGTACTAGCAAACTTTCCACAGCTAAACGACCGACTAAATAATGGTGGTCATCAGCTGTCGGGTGGAGAACAACAAATATTAGCAATTTGTCGGGCGTTCCTTACCAATCCAGAGTTTATTTTGATAGATGAAGCGACGGAAGGATTGGCTCCAATGGTGGCCAGAGATATTTGGAAAATATTAGGTGAGATTTCATCAAAAAGCGTCGGAGCAATCATAGTCGATAAAGACCTAGATGCATTATCTAGAATTGCCAAACGATGTGTTGTGATGATGAACGGCCAATTGGTTTTTGATGGGTCTACAAAAAACCTAAAAAATAACTCGGAGCTCCGAAAAAAATTTTTAGGAATTTAGGATGAATGATTTTTCCATAATTGATGGCCTCGAAATTGAATACCGTTTAATTGAACCCGAAGATCAAGGTGAAGATCGTAAAACTCATACTTTAGTCTTTTTGCATGAGGGGTTGGGGTCAACGAAAATGTGGAAACAGTTTCCCGACGATATTTGTCACGACAACAAAATCAAAGGATTAGTCTTTTCAAGACCTGGGTATGGTTGGTCAGATTACAAAAAGACTCCCTTGGATAATGAATTTATGCATTATCAAGCTAACGAGTTTTTGCCGTCCTTATTGATCAAACTTGGGGTAGAAAACCCCCTTCTGATAGGTCATAGCGATGGCGCTTCTATTGCGCTGATAGCCGCAAGCCAAAACAAAAAACAACCGGTGGGGGTTGTCGCCATGGCCCCACATGTTATCGTCGAAGACAAAACTATATCTAGCATACAGCTTTTTCAAGAAAATTTTCATAAGAAAAATATTGCAGATAAACTTTGCCGGTATCATAAAAATCCAGATGCCATGTTTTCCCGTTGGGTCAAAATATGGTTAGATCCTGCCTTTAGGAATTGGAGTCTGGTTGGCAACCTCAAAAAAATAAAGGCCCCTTTACTAATTATTCAGGGTAAGGACGACATATATGGCACCCAAAAACAGTTAGATATAATTAAAAATAATACCCAAACTCATTTGAATATAGAGGTTTTGTCCGACTGCGGACACTCCCCTCAATTTGAGCAACCTGATCTTACGAGGCAACTAATAACCAAGTTCATTAGGCACATAATCAACTGATTTTTGTTTATTATTAATTTTTAAAATATTGGTACAACCATATTATCCACCAATACCTGATAGCTTTTCCTGCTGACATAGCAAGGACACAAAATAAAAAGTTTAGTCTCAGCCAACCTGCCATTAAGCATAGTAGATCTCCCACTATTGGCACCCAAGAGAAAACAAGCAAAATTGCTCCGTATCTCTGCAACAGACCACTTAAGGTGCGATGGTGCAAAATATGCTGCAATCCGATCCCTAAAATATATGTGGTTATACCACCTCCAATATTTCCTATCGTTGCCACAAAAAACAAAGGCCATTCTGCATGCCCTGCGTTTAGGAGCAGAATTAGTATCATCTCTGAGGATCCGGGCCAGATGGTAGCAGATGTAAAGGCAGCGACTAGCAAACTTAATAACGCTGTGAATTCAATCATGGTAGCTGAGAGATTAACAATATTTGGCGCGCCTGGCGGGACTTGAACCCACGACCTTCGGCTTCGGAGGCCGACACTCTAATCCAACTGAGCTACAGGCGCCTAATGGAAAGAATATAGCTAAATGCACTCTTAGTCCATTTTAGTTTTTTTATTGCTCTGTTTTACTTATAATCCTAATATTAAAAAACAACATGACAGAATGGGATTTATGGAAACCTTAGAGGAAGATCACACTGAACCTTTAATTAAAACGCCATCACAACTTTTGATTACTGTTTTACTATCTTTTGTGATTCCAGTGGGCGTAATTCTATTAGTTGTCCAGCTCATAACCGGCGGTATTAAGGTCAACCCTAATGCCCTCAGCCATATTTCGGTTAATGAGAGGATTAAACCAATTGGTGAGATTAAAGTGGTAGGTACGAATTCGGGAGAAAAGATTGATGGTGATGATTCCTCAATCCCCACCAAACAAACCGACACCAAAACATCTAAGTCTGGGGAGGCTGTATATAATGAAGTTTGCGTGGCCTGTCATTTATCAGGTGTGGCTGGGGCTCCCAAAACAAGTGATAAAGTTGCCTGGGAACCGAGAATATCAAAAGGGGACGATACTTTATATCAGAACGCCATTAACGGCATTGGACTCATGCCGGCAAAGGGAGGAGGAGGTTTTTTATCTGACGACGAAATTAGAGCTGCTGTAGATTATATGGTTGATAACTCTCAGTAGTGGGAATTTTTACGTTAAACATGCTACATAGCGATCCATATTAAAGACACGATTTGGCCACCTACGCTATTGGTGACATCCAGGGATGTCTCTTACCTTTTAAGAAACTTTTGCATACCATCGATTTTAATCCTCGAAAAGATAAACTATGGCTAGCAGGAGATCTTGTTAATAGAGGCCCCGAATCTCTTGAGACACTTTTGTATATCATGAACCTAGGAAAATGTGTAACAATGGTATTGGGGAACCATGACCTTCACCTTTTAAAATTAGCTGGAGAATGTAATGTGGCAACAGGGGACAAAACATTACGTAGAACACTAGACTCCATACATATCAGAGAAATTGTTGACTGGCTCAGAGAAAAACCCTTACTCCACTTGGATGATGAATATGCCATGGTACACGCTGGAATACTCCCCAGCTGGAGCATTCAGATGGCAAAGGATTTTTCCTTAGAAGTAACGGAGGGCTTAGTTGGCAACAACTGGCATTCCTTCCTAATAAACTCTTACGGCAATACTCCCAGCGAATGGAATGATGAGCTAACCGGTTTTTCACGATCAAGAGTTATCATAAACGCTATGACACGCCTTCGCACTTGTTCTGCGACAGGTAGAATGAATCTAGCATATAAAGGCGGACTAACTACCATACCAAAGGGGGAATTTCCTTGGTTTGATGTTCCACAAAGAAAGTCTCAAAGAAACACCATTATTTTTGGCCATTGGTCTGCACTCGGTTTGTTGATAAGAAAAAATATCATATGTGTGGATAGTGGGTGCGTTTGGGGCAATCAACTATCAGCTATAAGATTAGAAGACAGGAAAGTATTTCAAGTTGGAGGATTAAAAAGATGACTGAATTTTTTGATGAAGAATTTTGGCGAGGGCTCGACGAGTTAAATCTCTCGTATTAATTAACTCATAAAATTGAACTTCGGCAACAATTTTCTTAGATCTTGCCACTCGAATTAATATATCGAAAAAGCTGAGACCATCAACGTAAGCTGGCATATAGTCAGGGGTCTTATTAGAGGTTAAATACCTAATAGCAACGGGCAGCACCTGGCAACGCGAATTAATAGCTGTCTGTAAAAATGATGCATGAAAAGGGAGAACAGAATCGCCTTTGCTGGTTGTTCCCTCTGGAAACAAAAGAATATTTTTATCTTTACCAATTAATTGAGTTATTTCTTTAGTAACTTTTTTTATTTCGGAGACTTTAGATCGGTCTATAAAGATAGTTCCTGCTCTTGTAGCTAGGTATCCAAGTATAGGCCATTTTTTTATTTCTGATTTTGACAAAAATCTCACCGGCGCTATAGACAACATCAGCGGTATATCGATCCATGAAATATGATTCGAGACAACTAATATTGATTTTATAGTCTCGGGAGTCTGGCCTTTTATTATTCTATGTACTCCCAAGCAGTCCAGAACATAATTGGACCAACTTTGACTCCAACTCCATTTGCCTTTTTCCGAAAGGAAGGGGAATAGAAAAATGGTTATTAAAACTCCCCCCAGACATACAAAACAAAGACTCGAAATTCGGATGAAGCAACGAAAATAGGGAAGGAGAAATACTTTATTCAAGATACCTTATCACCAACCCATCTTGTAATGTTTTTTTATACCGCTTTTCCAAAATCACCCTCTAATCGAGAAGAAACCTCATCAAAGCTAAAGTTGTGGTTTTGAGGCCCTTTGCTCTCAACCTTGATAGACCCCAAAACAGAAGCTAGATACCCTGTTTTGTGCCAATCATATCCATTCTTGATACCAAACATTAATCCTGCCCGATAAGCATCACCACACCCGGTGGGATCAACTGCGTTATCTACAGTCACCGCAGGAATTACTATCCGACTTCCCTCTGAATAAATATGTGAACCTTGATCTCCCAGTGTAACAATTAGAGCATTAACCTTTGCAGCGATACTTTCCAAAGGCTTTCCTAATTTCTCCACCAGCATTTTAGCCTCGTATTCATTTACTGCTAAATACGATGCCTTATGTATAAAGTCCTCCAACTCATCACGCCCAAACATCGGCAAACCTTGGCCTGGATCAAATATGAATGGCACATTATTTTCATAAAACTCGTTAGCGTGCTTGATCATTCCTGCCCGTCCATCTGGAGAGACAATCCCAAGCGATATATCGTCAACGCTGCCTACATCATTTAGGTGCGAGGAATCCATAGCTCCTGGATGGAAGGCAGTTATTTGATTCCCATCTAAATCCGTGGTGATAAATGCCTGGGCTGAGTAATGCTCCTCTAAAACAAGGACATGGTCTTGGGAGATGCCTAATTCATTTAAATGGGAAGAGTAAGGATTATAATCTTTACCAACAGTCGCCATAATGATTGGGTTTTCACCCAGCATCTTAAGGTTGTATGCTATGTTGCCAGCACAGCCTCCGAAATCTCTCCGCATCTCTGGGGCAAGAAACGCCACATTAAGATTTTTTAACTCGTCTTTTAAAATGTGACTTTTAAACTGCCCTTCAAATAACATTATCGTATCGTAAGCCACTGACCCACAAATTAGCAAATTCATTCTATATTTCCTAACTTTTTTAAAAGTTGAATTTTAGACCACCAGACCGATGTATTGTACACCTATTAAGATATGTTTATTTTTCTCCTAAGGTTTTTTAAGCTTAGCTTTCTCTAAATTCTTAGTTAGGCGGTAAAAACAAATTTAGGTTTGGACCAAACGCCGATGAGTCTGGATACTCATCAGAATTCCGATGCCAAACAATATTGTCACCAAAGAGGTTCCACCATAACTAATTAAAGGTAACGGAACCCCGACTACCGGAAGTATCCCACTTACCATACCAATATTGACAAAGACATAAGTGAAGAATATAAGAGAAATTGCTCCAGCTAAAAGTCTGGTAAACAACGTTGGTGCATTAGCGGCTATTACTAATCCTCTCCCAATGATGGCCAAAAATAGGAATAAAAGCACCAGATTTCCCAAAAGCCCAAATTCTTCTGCATAAACTGCAAAAACAAAGTCGGTTGTCCTTTCCGGAAGAAATTCAAGCTGGGATTGCGTTCCGTTCAACCACCCTTTGCCAATTAGCCCTCCCGAACCCATGGCAATAGAAGACTGAATTATATGGTAGCCCGAGCCTAATGGGTCTTTTGTTGGATCAAATAAGGTTAGGATTCTTTGTTGTTGATAGGAATGTAAATTAGACCATACAAAAGGAACACTCCCTAATATGGCTAATAACGAAATCACAATAGCCTTGAAAGATAATCCCGCTAGAAAAAGTACGTAAATACCGGCTACTGCAACAAGTATGGCAGTCCCGAGATCTGGCTGATTAACTATCAGAAAAACTGGGACAAAAACCAATACAAGTCCTACAAGAAAGTTTGATGCTCGCATGACAGATTCATATCTATCAAAATACCAGGCCATCATCAAGGGGACTGCTATTTTCATGAGCTCTGATGGCTGCAGTTTTGTGAAACCCAAATCTAACCACCTTCGTGCTCCGTTCACAACATCTCCAAAAAACTCTACCGCGACAAGCAAGACCAAACCGAAAACATAGACCGGCAGCGCAATTCTAGATAAATAGTGGAGCGGCACATTAGCCACTATCCACATCAAAACAAACGCTATAACAATATTAGCGAATTGCGATACTGTTCTAGACATATCACCACCCGAGGCACTGTGCAATGTTAACAAGCCTATTGCCAAAACCAATGCCACCAAGGTTAACAATGGTCGGTCTAAATGTTGAATTAAATAATGTTTGGTTTTTTTTTCCATTTAAAAATCTTGCCTATTCCTGTTTTTTAACTTCGGCCCCTTTCCTAATAAATAGAAATCCAGCACTTTGCGAGCAATAGGTGCTGCTGTTCGGCTACCATGCCCACCATTTTCTACTAAAACGCTAATTGCAATACTAGGATTTTCGGCTGGGGCAAACGCTATGAAAAGAGCGTGATCCCTTAATCGTTCAGCAACTTCTTCTTCCTTATACTCTCCTCCTTTCATACTAAAAACCTGAGCCGTTCCAGTTTTACCCGCAAACTCGTATTGTGCGGAATATCCTGCTCGGGCAGCTGTGCCCCCTGGCTTAGTTACTCCAATCATTGCATCTTTAACAAATTCAATATTTTCGGGCTTTAACTCAATCAATCTCGTTCTTTCCGGGTTTATGTTTTTTACCTCGGCTGTCTGGGCATTCTCGATCTGTTTAACTAAATACGGTCTAAACATACCCCCTTTATTAGCTAATGCAGCGGTTGCAACCGCTAACTGTAACGGTGTGGTCAAGTTATAACCCTGACCCACGCCGACCGATATTGTGTCTCCAGCAAACCATTTTTGTTTAAAGCGCCTCTTTTTCCAATCCTTCGAAGGCAAAATGCCGGTGGCTTCCGCGTCCAAATCAATTCTAGTTAATTGGCCAAGACCAAATTGTTTTATAAAGTTATGTATCGCATCTATGCCCAAATCATTGGCCAACTCATAGAAATATGTATCACTAGATTCAACTATTGCTTTGCGAAGGTTGACCTGACCATGGCCGCCTTCTTTCCAATCACGGAAAACATGACCCGAATTACCCAATACAAAATAACCTGGATCATGCATAGTGTAACCAGGGTCTCTCTTGCCGAGCTCCAACGCAGCTAGGGCCATGAATGGCTTGAAGGTAGAAGCTGGAGGATAAACTCCCTGCACGGCCCTATTATTTAGAGGGTGGTCCTCCGAGGTGTTAAGCGCTTGCCAAATTGCTGAGTCTATGCCATCCACAAACCTATTGGGGTCAAAGCCTGGCAAAGATAGCAAAGCCAATACTTCCCCAGTGTTTGGTTTTATAGCCACCAATGCACCTCTATGTTCTCCAAAAGCTTGAGCGGCTACATGTTGCAAGTTGGCATCAAGGTTCAGAACCAAATCATTTCCCGCAACCGCCCCTATAGACTTTACTTTTCTAATCGATTTCCCGTTGGCATCCATCTCAACATGATCATAACCATTTGTCCCTCTCAACTCTTTTTCGTACATCTTTTCTAGGCCAATTTTCCCTATGGTGTCTGATTTGCTGTAATTAGCTGAACGACCTTGGTCTTCAAGCTTCAGATAATCTCGCTTGCTAATGCGGCCTATATAACCGACAACATGAGATGTAAGTTCATCCGTCGGATAGTGCCTAAAGAATCGAGCATTAATTTGAACCTCAGGGAAAAGATAATGTTTAGCCGCAAAAGTAGCCATCTCAATATCATTCAATCTCCTTCGGATGGGGACACTTGAAAAATTTGGAGCACTTTCCAACAATTTTGTAAAACGCAGTCTATCTTTCTGAGAAATATTAATCACGCCCGACAACTGATCTATGATTGCCTCCGGATCGGACACGCGGTCAGGGATTACTTCTAAGGTATAGGCTGCATAGTTTTCTGCTAACACAACCCCGTTACGATCATAAATATGTCCTCTATTCGGTGTAACTGGAATGACCTTAATTCGGTTTTGCTCTGCCAGTAGCCTAAAGTGCTCATGCTGCAGAATCTGCAAATAAACAAATCTTCCTAATAAAATGAGAAACGCTAATAAAACAAAAATTCCCGTTAACACAAGTCGAACATGGAAAAAATGTAGCTCTTGCTGGTGATTACGAAGCTCTATTTTGCTACTCATTTAACTACACATGCCCATATGAAGAAAATGCCGTACTGACTATAAAATGTACCAAAGGCCAGAATATTACTGTAGTGATTACTGGAAAGAAATACACCCATCCAGGGAACACTTCTCCAATTACAAGTAATAGGCCCAAAATAAAAACTTTTGTAAAAAGCAATGCCGGGAAAACATATAAAATCTGCATAATCGGCTTAAATAGTCTAATTCTTCTATGAATAGATATAGCTATAACTATTAAGCAAATATATAGAAGTGAAGTTTGACCTAAAACACCACCGTTGGCCACATCTCCTAAAACACCCAGAAAAAAAACTGCGAACAAACTAACTTTCTGAGAGTAGTTAATCCCCCAATATATTATGACCAACAGGAGAATATCAGGCCTGAAACTCTGAAAAGTCAAAGGAAGGGGAATCAAATTGATAATAAAAGCTACTACAATAGTTGCGATTAAAACTCGTGTGGGAAGAGAATCTGAAATACTACTCGCTTGTATTTTCATAATAAATTTGCCTGATTGTCGACACTATTCATTAACAATTTCATTCTCAATCTCAGCTTCTGAATTATCCAACAAATTATCAATTTGAGAAAGAAGCAATACCTGCTTGTGACTACCAATATTCGACATCGGCGAGACACTAATTTTGGCAAACGGAAATGCGTCGTCGCGAGTGACTTGATTCACCATCCCGACAGGCAAGTTTGGTGGATAAACCCCACCTATGCCTGACGTAGCCAAAAGATCGCCTTCCCTGACATCAGCATCCACGGGTAAAAACCGAATCTCCAACGAGCTATCGTATCCAACACCAAAAACAACTGCTCTAAGTCCATTTCTTGCAACCTGAACTGGAACTGGATGATCACGATGTGTAACTAAAGATATTGTAGAAGTCCAAGGGTGAACTCTAACAACTTGACCCAAAACCCCATTTATATCCACCGCTGGGGCACCAAGTTCAACCCCATGTGTTGCTCCTTTATCAACCAAAACTTGACGGGAGAACGGGTCTCTGGGCTGAAATATAATCTCAGCAAACATTGGCTCTCCAGCTGTTTGAGCCCTTAGATCTAATAACTGTCTAAGGTTTTTATTCTCAACCAAAAGGGATTTTTGAACCAATAGCAACTGGTTCTTTTTAAAATTTGCTTTTCTCAATTCCGCATTTTGTTCCCTCAAATCAGATGCAGTAGTCAACAACTCAGAACCGTCATTGAGTAGTTTTGCCGGTAAAAGTGCAACTGCCCTAAGAGGATGTATAAATATAGAAACGCCAGTCCTTATCATCTCAAGATAATTAAATCTGGCATCGGTATAAATAAGCAGAACGCAAAACATACAATAGAATAGAAATCTTCTTTTGATGCTATATTCGCGCTTAAAAAAAGCTGTTTTAGTTTGCATTGGATACAATATAACCTGGTCTAATTGGATCCTTCTAAAAAAATATACGCACTGAATGGATCAAAAAAGCAAACCTATCAAAACTTAAGATCACCTAATCACTGGTAAATATTCCACTAACCTCCATCATTTCCAATGACATACCTGAGCCCCGAACAACACAGGTTAGAGGATCATCAGCAACAATGACAGGCAGGCCAGTTTCTTCCATTAAAAGTCGATCGATATCTCTTAATAGTGCGCCGCCTCCTGTAAGAACCATACCTTTTTCAGCAATGTCAGCTCCAAGCTCTGGAGGGGTCTGTTCAAGCGCTGATTTAACAGCCGAAATTATACTGTTTAATGGATCGCTTAATGCTTCTAGAATCTCGTTGCTGGATATACTAAAGCTGCGAGGGATACCCTCAGCTAGATTTCTACCCTTAACTTCTTTCTCTCTAACTTCATTGCCTGGAAACGCTGTTCCAATTTCTTTTTTTATCTCTTCAGCCGTGGTTTCCCCAATCAACATCCCGTAGTTACGCCTAATATAATTAATTATTGCCTCGTCAAATTTGTCTCCCCCTACTCGGACTGACCCAGAGTAAACTATTCCTCCCAGCGAAATGACCCCAACCTCAGTAGTTCCACCACCAATATCAACGACCATCGAACCCGTGGCCTGATCAACTGGCAATCCGGCACCTATTGCCGCTGCCATTGGCTCTTCTATCAATTCGGCTTTCCTAGCCCCCGCACCAAACGCTGATTCCCTAATAGCCCTACGCTCAACTTGAGTCGAACCGCATGGAACACAAATAACAATGCAAGGGCTGGGAGTAAAAAATCTACTATCATGGACCTTCTTGATAAATTGCTTAAGCATCTGTTCCGTAATGGTGAAATCAGCGATAACGCCATCCTTCATAGGCCTTATAGCAGTCATATTACCCGGGGTCCTACCAAGCATTTGTTTCGCCGCTAGGCCAACTTCTTGAATTAACTTCTTTCCATTTGGTCCACCCTCTTCCCTGATCGCCACAACTGATGGCTCATCAAGCACTATCCCGTTGCCTCGAACATAGATGAGAGTATTCGCAGTCCCTAGGTCTATAGCAATGTCATTTGAAAAATAGCTATTTATAAAACCAAACATAATTGTTAGATATTTTAGTTAGTTAAAATTTTTAGATAAGGTATAACGCGATATGATAACCTATTGAACACAAAACGTATCAAAAAAAATCGACTTGTTTCAAAAATTTGATATTTTAGTTGATGCATTTGTTAAATTGGTGGCTAAGCGCTTTCTTAAAAGAGGTATTTTTCATTATGACACTGACATTAAGCGAAATTCGTAAAATAGCGGATCTTGCACATATAAAAATGGAAGATTCAGAGTATGAAAAGCTAGCGAAGGAAATCAACAAAATTTTAGAAATGATCTCTCAGATGCAAAGCGTTGATACTTCAAAAGTAACGCCTGTATCCCATCCAACAGGAGGAACCCAAAGATTAAGGGAGGATGAGGTGTCAGTAACTGACTGTACAAGTTTAGTAATGCCGAATGCACCATTGGAAGAGAAAAACCTTTTTCTTGTGCCAAAAGTAATAGAGTAAGGCCTCTCATGTTTGCTAAAACAATACTGCAACTTAATCAAGAATTAAGGAATAGGCGGATTTCAGCTGTAGAACTGGCTCAACTCTTTTTAAATAGAATTGATAAATTCTCCCACTTAAATGCTTTTCTTGACGTTAATCCCGAGGTTACTCTGAAGCAGGCAGAAGCAGCGGACAAAAAACTAGCAGAGGGAGAGGCTAGTCCGCTTACCGGAATTCCAATTGCTCACAAGGATATTTTTGTCACTAAAGCTTTCAAATCAACTGCTGGATCAAAAATGCTTGAAAATTATAAGAGCCCGTTTAATGCAACAATTGTTGACAATTTGGAGTCTGAAGGAATGGTGTCATTAGGCAAATTAAATTGTGATGAGTTTGCCATGGGCTCTTCTAACGAAAATAGTTACTACGGGCCTGTCCTCAATCCATGGGATAATGACTTTGTTCCTGGCGGAAGCTCTGGTGGCTCGGCGGCAGCAGTCGCCTCCAAGCTGGCACCTGTAGCCACGGCAACAGACACGGGAGGTTCCATTAGAGAACCAGCGGCATTTTGCGGTGTTACAGGGGTTAAACCCACCTACGGCCGCGCTTCTCGCTGGGGCATGATTGCTTTTGCCTCTAGCCTGGATCAAGGCGGGATCATTTGCTCGTCAGCTGAGGAAGCTGGATTAATATTTAATTCGATGCTGGGGTTTGACAATCAAGACTCAACTAGTGTTGATCGTCCTAAAGAGAATTTCAATAGATACATTAACCGAGAGCTCAAGGGTTTAAAAATCGGAATACCAAAAGAGTTTTTTGAGTCATTTATAGATAATGAAATTGGCCTTGCGATAAAAGCTGCAATGACGGATTTAGAGAATGCTGGGATGAACTTAGTGGAAATATCGTTACCTAACTCCCACCTGGGAATACCAGTTTACTATGTTGTTGCTCCAGCAGAAAGTTCATCAAACCTTAGCCGCTATGATGGAGTAAGATATGGCTATAGAGCCAAGAATCATGGGAGTCTAACGGATATGATAAAAAAAACACGCTCTGAGGGACTTGGCAGAGAGCCAAAAAGAAGAATCATGATTGGCACTTACGTTCTTTCTCAAGGGTATTATGATGCCTACTACCTAAAAGCCCAACAAGTTAGACAAATGATAATAAATGACTTTAAGTCGGCCTTTTTAGAATGCGATGTTATTGCTGGACCGGTAACTGGAGGACCAGCTTTCAAGCTTGGTGAGAAGTCAGATGATCCTATTTCGATGTACCAATCTGATTTTTTTACTATCCCCGCTAGCCTAGCCGGGATACCTGCAATGAGCATTCCCTGCGGCTTCAGCTCCGCTGGACTCCCCATAGGACTTCAACTTATGGGCAACTATTTTGAGGAAGCCAAGCTATTGGGAGTTGCACATAAATATCAGATACATACAGATTGGCATACTAAAATACCTCAAGATTTTGCTTAAGAGACAATCCGAATGGTCCAATATAAAAAACTCTTATAGACATGAACTGGTTAATAACAATAGGGCTAGAGACTCATGTCCAGCTTGCGACATCTTCTAAGATTTTTTCTGGAGCGCCCACTAATTTTGGGGCAAACCCTAACACACAGGCGTCTTTTGTGGATTTAGCTCTCCCCGGCGTCCTTCCGGTATTAAATAAACAGGTCGTTGAATATGCAATTCGATTCGGATTGGCGGTAAATGGCAAAATTGCTGAACGTTCGGTTTTTGCTCGAAAAAACTATTTTTACCCAGACCTTCCCAAGGGCTACCAAATTAGTCAATTCGAAGAACCCATTATAGAAGGGGGATCACTAAAAATTCTGTTAAATAACACACAGAAAACAATTCGATTAACTCGAGCACACTTGGAAGAAGATGCTGGCAAATCATTGCATGATATGCACCCCAAAAGCTCGGCTATTGACCTTAACAGGGCTGGGACTCCTTTGCTGGAAATTGTTACAGAGCCTGACATTAATTCGTCGGACGAAGCAGTGGAATATGCAAAAACGCTTTATGATCTCGTAACTTGGATAGGCATATGCTCAGGAAATCTGCAAGAAGGCAACTTCAGGTGTGATGCAAATGTATCAGTGAGAAAATCACCCGACAGTCCCTTGGGAACTCGTAGAGAAATTAAGAACCTTAACTCTTTTAAATTTTTGAAATCGGCGATAGATTTTGAAATATCATGGCAAATAGCCGAGCTAGAAGAGGGGAATAAAATTTCACAAGCAACTGTATTATATGATGCGGATAGAAATGAAACTCGTATCATGCGTAGCAAAGAGGATGCTCATGACTATCGGTATTTTGCTGACCCAGATTTGCTTCCACTTAATATCAACGATGAAATGGTTCAACGAATTAAAAAAGATATGCCTGAACTACCAAAAGAAGTCAGACATCGATTTGAAGAAAAATACCAATTATCGGCTGAAGATTCAAAGCTACTAATAGCAAATCGCCACATCGCCAGCTATTTTGAACTGACTGTGGAGGAGGCAAAAAAGCTTGTTGCATTTGAAGGTTTAGAAAAATTGATTTCCAATTGGATACTAGGAGAATTATATGCTGCTCTTAATAGGGAGGAGTTAAAAATTCAAAAATCACCAGTTGGACCCTCTCGTTTGGCAAAGCTCATTAGCCGAATTTGCGATGGAACGCTTTCATCCAATCTCGGAAAGAAAGTATTTGAGGAAATATGGGCAACTGATAATGATGTGGATGAGGTGATTTCGGCAAGAGGCTTGAAACTAATCACGGATGAGTCGGAAATTGAAAAAATTGTCATAAATGTGATTTCTGAAAATCCACATATGGCGAGTGAATATAAATCTGGAAAAGATAAGGCATTAAACGCTTTAGTTGGGAAAATTATGAAGGCTACCAAGGGCAAGGCCAATCCTCAACAGGTAAAAGACATACTCAAAATTAAATTGAAAGACTAATCCGCTCCATATTTTTTCTTATACGCCTTTAGAGATTCTAATTTATTATTATTTAAAGGGTCATCCGCAAGGTAATCTATTATATTATTCAGATTTGAGATACTAAACACATTAGTGCCGGTTTTCCTCTCTACTTCTTTAACTGCAGATAAATTGCCGCTCCCTCTCTCCATCCGATCAATAGCGATACAAATACCTGCTAGCTTGCCCCCTTCTTTGGTAATCAAATTTTGTGCTTCATTAATAGAGGTTCCTGCAGAAATGACATCATCCACTACTAGAACTCGACCATTAAGATTACCGCCTATAATACTGCCCTTTTCACCGTGAGTTTTCGGCTCTTTCCGGTTGAATGCTATTGGAACATTTACATTTTTTTCTGCCAAAGCTATCGCCGTGGCACTTGCCAAAGGAATGCCTTTATAAGCGGGACCAAACAATACATCGAAAACAAGACCAGACTGCAAAATTGTTTCGGCATAAAACTGCCCAAGCATTCTAAGGTCTTCACCCGAATTAAATAGCCCTGAGTTAAAAAAATAAGGAGACACACGACCTGCTTTAGTTTTAAACTCTCCAAACCGCAATACATTACGATCGAAGGCAAACTTTAAAAAATCGTGACCACAACTCGACATAATAAATCCTTACAAATTATATCTTTGAACCTAAATGGCTTGAGAGCCGCTATGAAAAAAGGATTTTCGCAATGGCTGCAAAAGCAAAATCCCGATATAGTTTGCGTGCAAGAAATTCGGGTCAAAGAGTATGACATTACTGATACCCTAAAACATATTGGCAAGTTTACCGGTATTTTCCACTATGCGGAACGACCTGGCTATAGTGGAGTCGGAATTTATTCTAAAAAGACTCCGGACTCAGTTATCACAGGTTGTGGAATAGACGCAATTGATAAAGAAGGGCGTTTTCTACAAGCTCAGTTCGGAAAGCTTACAATTGTATCTGTATACGCCCCGTCAGGCTCAAGTTCAATAGAAAGACTAAATGTGAAGTTTCAGTTTATGAAGTCTATTACTCCCAAATTGAAACTATTGATGAAATCGGGATCTGATGTCGTTATTTGTGGGGATATAAATATAGCGCACCATAAAATTGATTTAAGGAATTGGCGAAATAATCAAAAAAACTCGGGCTTTCTTCCTCAAGAAAGGGAATGGTTATCATATATTATCGAAGAGCTAGGTTTCATAGATGTTTTCCGAAAACTTAATAAAGAAGAGGGTCAGTATACTTGGTGGTCAAACAGAGGACAGGCCTGGAAAAACAATGTGGGCTGGAGGATTGATTATCAATTAGCCTCCCCAAGCATTGCTAACCACGCTCAATCTGTCTCCATTTACAAGCAAAGCCGATTTTCTGATCATGCTCCTCTAATTGTCAATTACAAATATAATCTCTGAAACATGAAGAGTATCAGAACCCTACATTTAAATTACGAATTTTTGAGGGTGTTTTATGACCGAAAAATTGCCTGTATTGCGTTTCTAGGATTTTCGTCAGGATTACCTCTAGCATTGTCGGGGGGAACCTTACAAGCTTGGATTGCTACTACCCCGACTGATATTACTACTATAGGACTTTTAGGACTAGTGGGACTACCCTATACCATTAAATTTCTCTGGGCTCCGGTTCTTGATAGATTTAAATTGACCCAGTTGGGTCGCAGGAGAAGCTGGATGATACTGAGTCAACTACTCATTTCATTTGTGATAGTGGCGATAGCCTTAACCAATCCGGCGACCCATCTTTTCAATCTTGCAATATTAGCAATGTTATTAGCGTTTTTTTCTGCATCACAAGATATTGCATTCGATGCCTTTAGAACAGATTCACTAAAAAATAACGAACGAGGGGCTGGAGCAGCTGTTTCGGTTCTGGGGTATAGGATAGCAATGCTAACTTCTGGTGCACTAGCACTAATAATGGCTGATAAGATAGGATTCGAAAAAACTTTTCTTTTCATGGCTGTGTTAATGATTATTGGAGTTGTATCCTCTATTACATCTCATGAACCTTATCCAAACATGAAGGGTCCATCCTCATTTCACGAAGCTGTTTCACTTCCATTTAAAAATTTTTTTCAAAGGGGAAAAATAGCGATAGCACTTATTAGTCTTGTTATTTTCTACAAACTTGGAGACGCGTTTGCTGGATCTCTAACAACCACTTTTTTAATTAGAGGGCCTGGATTTTCACTAACAGAGATCGGAACGATTAATAAAAGCTTTGGTATTTTCCTGTCCATAGTAGGGGCCTTATTGGGTGGCGGCATATTGTCTAAGATTGGTCTCTACAAATCACTGCTAATCTTTGGGATACTGCAAGCTGTCTCTAACCTCACCTTTATGATATTAGCATACGCGGGCAAGAGTTATTGGTTATTCATCTTTGCAGTAGGATTTGAGCAGCTATCGGGAGGAATGGGGACAGCAGCTTTTGTGGCTTTCCTAATGAGTCTCTGTGACCATCGTTATACAGCAACTCAGTTTGCATTGCTCTCAGCTGCATCAGCGATAGGTCGTGTATTTGTTGGCCCCCCATCTGGTTACTTAGTAGATAAATTAGACTGGGGGCCGTTTTTTCTTATAACCTTTATAATAGCCTTGCCTGGCCTTTTTTTGCTGATCGCTTTGAAAAAACATTTACAACAGCAAAATAACACTCAATTTTTTCTTGCGAATCGATAAAAAGCCAACGTCCCAAATAAATTAGGAATCAAATTTACCTCGGCCCCGTTACTATCCAAAACAAGTTTATCTATGATATGAATAGAACTTCCTTGGCAAAATTTCTCGAAATCATGTACTGTAAAAAGGTGTACGTTTGGTGTGTTATACCATTGATATGGTAATTCTTTAGAGATAGGCATTTTGCCCAAAACCACTTGAACTCGGTGCTGCCAGTACCCAAAGTTGGGAAAGGTTACTATACACTCCCTACCTATTCTTAGCATTTCCAGAACAACTCTTTCAGTATGCCTAACTGCCTGTAAAGTCAAAGAAAGAATAACGAAATCAAAAGAGTTGGTATCAAATAATGTGGATCCTGTCTCTAGGTCACTTTGTATTACGTTGACACTATTTTTAACACTTTGAATAACTTTGTCATCATCTATTTCTACGCCATAACCCTCTGTTTTTTTATTCTCGGCCAAATATCGCAACAACCCGCCATCCCCACATCCAAAATCTAGAACCCGTGCACCTGGCTCTATCCACCGGGCAATAGTGGCATAATCCTGACGAATTTTTGATCTTTTAGTTTCTAATTTCATATTTTACTTTTTTCCAAGTATCGACGAATAATTTCATGGTATCTCGCATCACTCATTAGAAATGCGTCATGTCCATGCGGCGCATCAATTTCCGCGTAAGATACA
>MDTG01343134.1_pt1 | contig 18844 bp, 22 predicted proteins | sample 811421 | NCBI WGS metagenome assembly MDTG01 (sample SAMN05326645, study PRJNA326480) | marine metagenome | isolation source: seawater | place: Pacific Ocean: South East | collected 2011
CCTTATGATGTTCAGGTTTTATCTGAGTATACTAAAAATTTAACAGGAGGAGTACATAATTTGTTTATTGATAATGACCATGCATACGTTTTAGGCTCCGGTGAAAGATATTATGTGCTAAATATTGAGGATCCTAAAAACCCTGTAGAGGTCGGGGTATTCGGTCTTGGAAAAGAGGAACAGTCTATACATGATGTTTGGATTGAGGATGGAATAGCATATTCATCAAATTGGAAAGACGGATTATATATGGTAGATGTAGGTAATGGTATAGCAGGAGGATCTCCCTCTAACCCTGTTGCTTTTTCAAATTACACATACGCAAGTGGAGCTAATCATGCTGCTTTTCCATTTAAGAGTAAGTCTACAGGAACATTCTATGTTGTTCTGTGTGATGAAATATTTCCTAATGGAGTAACTTTAACTGAACCAGAGTTGACTGCAGGGTTTTGCCATTTTGTAGATTTTACAGACTTAGATAACCCAGTTGAGATTGCTAAGTTTGAAGTGCCTGGAACGGGATCTCATAATTTGTGGATTGAAGATGATGTTTTGTATGTTGCTATGTATGGAGGAGGGGTCAGAGTAGTTGATATTAGCGGAGATTTAGTTGGAGATTTGTTCAGACAAGACAGAGAGATAGGTTATACAATGACAGGCTCTCCAAATGGATTTATACCTAATGCCACTATGTCCTGGGGTGCACAAGTTTATAAAGGTTATGTTTTTTATTCTGACATGCATTCAGGGTTAGGTGTTGCAAAAGTTTCTGAGCAAAAACCAGACACTTCTAATGCAAACCAGTATATAGAAAGAGCCGGTATTCCTGACTAAATGAAAAAATTAATCTTCTTTTTATTTCTATCAAGCTTTGTCTTTAGTCAGGAATATTATATCTATATAGCTGCTGAGTCAGATGATACTGTTTCCTTGATTATGTTTGATGGAAAAAATGCTACTGAGATAGAAAGGATACCTGTTGGGATTAAGTTTTCTGAAATCGAGGGACCTCATGGTATAACAATTGATAAGTCAGGAGATTATTGGTATCTTTCGTTAGCCCACGGAAATCCTTATGGTTCATTAACAAAATTTTCAACGAAAACAAATAAAGCAATAGCGAGGACAGAGCTCGGAATTTTTCCTGCAACGATGCAGATATCAAACTTAACAGGTCTTTTGTATTGTGTTAATTTTAAATTACACGGTTTAATGACTCCAAGTAGTGTGTCTGTTGTGGATCCAAATACAATGATTGAAATTACGAAAATAGAAACTGGAATTATGCCACATGGATCAAGAATATCCTCTGATGGAAGATTCCAATATTCCGTTGCAATGATGTCTGGAGAGCTTTATGAGGTTGATGCAGTTTCTCTTAAAGTTAGCAGGGTTTTAAAACTTGACGAAATGCACATGAATCATGGAGATGAAATGCAAATGAATAACAAAAATAATATGTTTCACTCTAAAGTTCAACCAACATGGGTTACTCCTCACCCTACAGAATCGAAAGTTTATGTGACAGGAAACGTGTCTAATGAAATTATTGAGGTTGATACAAATGAGTGGAGAATAATTAGAAGATTTAAAACTGAAGGAAAAGCCCCTTATAATACAGATATTTCATCTGACGGATTACATCTTGTTATTACTCTAAAAGGTGAAGGAAAAACAGAAATTAAAAATCTTAAAACAGGAAAATCAAAAATTGTCAACAACACTACTAAGGTTTCACATGGAGTAGTTATATCTCCGGATAATAAATTTGCATTTGTTTCAGTAGAGGGTATTGGAGGAGAGCCGGGAAAATTAGACGTAATAGATCTAAGAAAAGCAAGACTGGTAAGCTCAGTTGAGGTTGGAAAACAAGCAGGTGGAATAGCCTTCTGGAAAATGATGGACTAATCTATTTATAATTTTTATTATACAGGACCAAGTCAAATCTAATCGCATTTTTAAGTGTAAAATTTATTCATAAAAGTATCATGATAGATTCAAAAGAAATAAGGGAACACTTCCCCTCTTTGAATAGGACGGATTCTAATAATAAACAGATAATCTATTTAGATGGCCCTGGTGGAACTCAGGTGCCAATCCAAGTAATTGAGGCAATATCTAACTATTATATTAGGTCAAATGCAAACACACATGGTGAGTTTGTAACGAGCAAGGAAACAGATTTGATTATGGATGACTTAAGATTTAAGGTTTCTAATTTGTTTGGAGCAGCGGGCCCTCATACTATATCGATTGGGCAAAATATGACTACTCTCAATTACAGTTTAGCAAGGGCTTTAGCTAGGAAGTTTAAAAAAGGAGATGAAGTTGTAATAACTGAGCTTGATCATGAAGCTAATAGAGGGCCATGGAGAGTTCTTGAAGAAATTGGAGTTAAGATAGTTGAAGCAAACCTTTTAAATAATGGTTCAATTGATTACTCTGATTTTAAGAAAAAAATAAATGATAAAACTGTTATGGTATGTATGGGAATGTCTTCAAATGCATTAGGCACCCTGAATCAATTTATTGAGGTAAAAGAATATTTAAAAGGCACAAATTGTCTTTTTTTATTAGATGCTGTCCACTATGCTCCACATTTTTCTATTAATGTTCAAGCATTAGATTGTGACTTTATGCTGTGCTCAGCATATAAGTTTTATGGACCACATGTCAGCTTCCTTTATTCAAAACCTGGTCTTTTAAATAACTTAGACCCTGACAGGTTATTGGTTCAAGATCAACAAGCGCCTTATATTATTGAAACAGGAACTCTAAATCATGCTGCCTGTTCAGGTGTAGCGGCAGCAATTGATTTTATATCGTCCCTTGGTAATGGTACATCAATTAGGGATAGACTAGAAAGTGCATATGTGTATATAGGTGAACATGAGTTTAAGCTTGCTAAATATCTGCATGATTCACTTCAAAAATTTAAAAAAACAACAGTTATTGGGCCAGATTTCTCAACTAGAACAAGAACACCCACAGTTTCATTTACTCATTCAGAGTATTCACCAAAAGAGATTTGCAGAATGTTAGCAAAAGAAAATATATGTGCATGGGATGGGCATTTCTATGCTCTAAAGGCAATCCAAAAACTTGGTCTTGAGAATAAGGGAGGTGTAACCAGGCTTGGTATTTCATTATACAATACAAGAGAGGAAATTGAGACTGTCATTAATACTATAAAAGCTTTTTAATTAACCATTCCTTAAAAACTGCTTTAGTTTCATTTGACGCGTAATTTAGATCTTGAATATTTAAGAATTTAACATCTTTTTCATCATCTATTCTACTTAGTATTCTTTTTAGTTTTTGTGGGTTAAGATCTTTAATCTTAGTAATTTCTACTAGTTTTTTTCTAGAGGATTCATAATAGATTTTTTCTTTAATCATTAAATGCCAACATAGACTATAAGGAATATACTGTTTATTGCTTCTAAACTTAAAATTTATCTGCCTTCTTAGGCATTCAGGCTCTTTTTCATAAAACTCTTTAATAATCGATTTAATCTGAGGTCTTCCAGAGTGATAAGATTTATAATACTTTGTTTTAAATCCTGCAATATTTGCTGCCATTGACTGAGCAGCGTTGTAGCTGGGTCTTGTCCTGAATTTATTAAAAAAACGATGTGAGATTGTCTTTATAATACTTGTATTATATGATTTAGCCCACCTACCCAACAATACAACCTTATCTTCTATAAACCATTCTTCTAAATTAATTTTCTTTACTATGAACATATCATCATTAAAGTAGACAAATCTTTCTGAAATCCCTTTGATCCTATAAAGTAATGCGTCAATAGATCTTATGTTGAAAGTAGGTAAAAACTCTTCCATGCCTCTAAATATTTCTTTATGGTCAACAATCTGAACCTTGTTTAATGGAATATAGCTTGAGATATCGTCTAGGTTTGGTATTTGTGAGTCGGTTACAATAAATATTTTTCTAATGAAAGGAGCATTTTTAATTATTGATCCAACACATAAAGAAATTTCATTTGCGCTCAAATACTCTTTTTTCAAATTATAGCTCCCCACTTTTAAATTCTTTTTAATTTTTTTTTGATAGTCTGGGTTCGATCCGTCTACCCATGTTATTACAGCATCAACGTGTTTCATTTAAACAAAATAAAAAAGTTTACTAATAGGTATTTTTAAGGAGCCTGATATTTTCAGTGCAACATCGAGGCCAGGAACAAATTTATTCCTTTCAATTGAGATTATAGTTTGTCTACTTACACCAGTTTTCAAAGCGAGTTGTTCTTGTGTAAGACCGCAACTTTTTCTATATTCTTTAACTCTATTTACTAGCATTTGTAAAGTTGACTTTACAAATATAATAATTTATTTTGTTAAACAAGCTTTACATAAATCAATTTTTTTTTATTATGTAAGGTAAACTTTACATTTTTAATGTATAGTATATTTTACATTTAAAATTAAGATGTTAAATAATAATTAAAAGCAATGCTGAAATACATAACAAAATCTATATTATATAGTTTTATAAAAATTATGTAATAATGAAAAAAATATTTTCTTTTTTAATGGTTACTTTTATAATTGCTTGTAACATGAATACAAGTAATTCTGAATCTAATTCTGACACACCTTTATCTGCTTCTGATTCTATCTATACAATTGAAACTGAGGAAAGTCAAATTGTATGGACAGGCCGTGAACTTTCAACGAGCTCTCATTATGGCACTTTGGATTTCAAGTCTGGAGAATTTGAAGTTTCAGATGGTTTAATAGTAAATGGTGAATTTGAGGTTGATATGACCTCATTAAACAATCAAGACATGGATGGTGGCAGTAAAGAGAGACTTGAAAATCATCTAAAGTCTGATGATTTTTTCTCAGTTGATAAATTTCCATCTGCACATCTCTATATCTCAAGTTCTGAGATAGTCTCTGAGGGGAAATGGTCTGTAGTTGGGTTTCTAACAATCAAAGATAAATCTCATCCACTAACGTTTGAAATGACTAATACTAGTAATGGTTGGACAGCTAATTTAGTCTTTGACAGATCATTGTATGATGTAAGATTTAGATCTGGAACCTTTTTCGAAAATCTTGGTGATAAACTGATATTGGATGAAATAGAACTTGCAATTAATCTTAAAATAATATAATTTATGAAAATAAGACCAAAGTGTGGTTGCGGAAACACAAGTAACCCTGACGGATATTGTGATGGCTCGCACCTCAAATAGACAATGAATACAATTTTAGCTTTTGGAGCATCGTCTTCAAAAAATTCAATTAATAAAAAATTAGCCTCATTCGTTGCAAAAAAAATTGTGACATATGAGGCTTTAATTATTGATCTGAATGATTTTGAAATGCCAATATATAGTGAGGACAGAGAAAAAAAAGATGGAATTCCAAAAAAAGCTATTTATTTTAAAAAATTAATAAACGAAAGCAGTGGAATAGTTATTTCACTTGCAGAGCATAATGGATCATACACCTCAGCTTTTAAAAATATTTTTGATTGGATTTCTGTGATTGAAAGAATTGTTTGGAGCGATAAACCTCTTTTGCTTTTATCAACAAGCGATGGAAAAAGAGGTGGTACCACAGTCCTTAATACTGCTTTGAAGCGGTTTTCAAGGCAAAGTAAATTTGAAATACCTCATTTTAATCTTCCAAATTTTTATGAAAATTTTTCAGAAAAACTTGGAGTAACCAATTATGAGCTGAGTAAAGAGTTAGAAACACAAATAGAGGAGTTTAAAGATCAGATTGACACATTACTTCACACCTAAAATTACTAAGGTTCCATTCCAATCATTTTTTTTACCAAAATACCAAGATTCAACATCCTTAAATCCAGCATCATAAAAAAACTTAGTCCATTTTTTTTTTGAATATAACTTCATTACGTTAATTGAGGATTTTCTTTGCCAAGTATGAGATATTTCATTCTCATAGTAATAATCAATGCCCATAATTAATTTTCCTCCATTACATATCCAATTATTATAAATATGATTAATTACTTTTTCCGGTTTTTCAAAGTAGTAAAATACCTCCATCGAGTGGACTAGCTCAACCTTTTCTTTCGGACACCACTTTAATAGATCTTCACAATAATATTCATTATTTATGTCAAGTTTTCTGGCCTTTCGAATCATATTTGACGAACCATCAACTCCCACTGCAGATTTACATTTAGCATCCTTAGATACCATTCTAACTACCCATCCATTCCCACATCCTGCATCAATAAATTTGTAATTATTAAGGTCTTTAGTTGCCTTTTCTAGCATATTTTTTACTGAGGGCGAGTGATTCTTTTCCATACCCTCATCTTTTCCATTAATAGCCCATTCACTAAAAACTTTTATAGGAGACTTCATCAATTTACTTTAATTAATTTATGTGTTATAATTGAATCACAAATTGAAACTATATATAAATTAGAGTTATTTAAATCATCTATATCTTGATATAATTCTTTATTAATTAATCCGTTTACAAATTTAGGTATAGTATTACTATGTCCGACAACAAGTGAATTTTTACCAGAGTTAATTTTTAAAAACTTTTGATAGTCCATTTTTTCATCTGTTGAGTATAGAATAATTTCAATTTCATTGATCAATGCTAATGGCTCAACAGTTTTAATTGTTCTTTTAAAATTTGTAGAGTATATGTTTGAAATATTTTTATCAGAAAAATAATTTTTCCAATATTCAGCTCTTATTATTCCTTTATCATTTAAGTCAGGATTTTTTTCAGATATGTTTGTTCTTAGTTTCTCAGCATGTCTTATAAGATAAATTTTTGAACAATTGAGGTCTTGGCTTTTTGAAAATACTGCAAATAGAAATAATATTATTTTTATAAATTTCAAATTATAATTTTTCTTTTACTTATAGAGTAGATTAAATATGCAATGATCAAGACTAAGGGTTCCCATATTAAAAGATAATATGGCCAATCACCCATTACAAGTGGGTTTTTAACCTGAGGAGGAGCATTAACGTACATGTAGTTTGACCCTAGTGCAAAGTTTATTGGCATAATTATTATCATAAGAATATTTAAATGTATCCATATTTTAAACCATGATAATTTTGGCAATTTCATGCCTAAATGAAGATACATAAATAAAGGCAAGGCTATAATTAAACTATGGGAGACATAGTAGTTAAGATAATATCTTAATGAAAAATCAAAATAGTTCATCTGAGGTGTAAGAATTGCCATTATACCACCAATTACACCAGAATAATATACAAATTGAAAAAGCTTATTTTTCTTTTTTATAAAGGGCAGGATACAACAGATTATACTGGAAATTCCACAAAGTTGTAAGGGTAAATTATATTGCAAGTCCCAAGTACCCTTTACAATGTAGTCAAGATGCTCTGCAAAAAAATCAAGTATCATTATTACTCCTATTATGTAAGTGATTTGTATTTTTTGGGTACGATTTAAAAATCTTCCGATTAATAGAGGAAAAGAGATGAAAGCTAAAGAAAGCAATGACCAGGTTATCCATTCATCAGACATAAATTCAACTACATAAATTGGTATTGGGTCCTGTTTCACTCTTGTTGGTTTTTTTCAAATGTATAAAAACTATTTAATTAAGATTATAGTAAAAAGAGTCTCTAAGAAGCTCAAGGCTTTTAGGAACAGCTATGTTGGCATCTTCATTTCCCTCAAATTCAAGTGAGACATAACCTTTATAATTGTTCTCTCTCATTAATTCTCCAATTGATTTATAGTCAATGTTAATTTCATTAAATGCAGGCCACTTTGCACCACCATAATAAGTTTTTGCTTGAATTAAACACGTATGTGGAGCTAATTCTTCTATTTGTTCTTTTCTGTTATTAAAGAAATTTCCTGTATCTAATGTTACTCTTAGCCAAGGCGAGTTAATTGCATTAACAATTTTCATTACCCCCTTGGAAGTTAATCCAAGCCCCCAGTGGTTTTCTAGCCCAAGAACAACGCCACATTTTTCAGCAATTGGAATACACTTCTCTATTGAGTCGATAACCCATTTGTATCCTTCATCCTCTGTATAACCGTCAATAATGGGTTCCTCTCCTTTATTATCCATTAATACATCAAATTCAGATTTTGTACCAATTGGTTTTGTGGTTCCCCATCTACCTGTATTAATTCTAATTGTTGGAATTCCAAGGGCATAGGCAATTTCTATTTGATGCTTAGTTAATTCTATATTTTTTCTTCGTTTTTGATAGTCAGGGCTTACGAAGCTTTGATGTGTTGAAAGTCCCATAATATTAAGTCCAGCATCAAATGCTAATTTCTTAAGTCTTTGTAGATATCTATTCTCCTCAGACTCCATTTGAATTAGTAAAAACTCAATTCCATCAAACCCAAATTCAGATGCTTTGTTGATACAATATTCAATAGGAGTTTCACGGCCATTAAATTGCCAAAAAGAGTAAGTTGATACTCCAATAGGGTTTTGTTTAATGTTTTTGATAATATTTTTGGTGTTTAAATTAATATTTGATGAGCTAATTAAAGGAGCCCCAATTGTAGCGCCTAAAACAGACTTAATCATGTTTCTTCTTTCCATAGCGATAGTTTAACCTTTTTAATTAAATTTAGTAAATTCAAATTCAAATAAGTTTAATCTAAACAAACAAAATATGAAAAAATTAGTAATAGTATTCTTGATCTTACTTGTATCATGTGCTGAGTCTGGGACAGGTTTAGTTGATGCTAACTCAAGCGGATATATTTTTGGTGAACAAAAAGTAATGATAGGTTCAGACAAGACAGTTGAAGTTTTTAAAAAAATTGATAAAGCTTGGCTGGAAAGAGACTATGATGCAATACGTAATCTTGTAGCTGAAGATGCAAGGTTAATTTTTGCAAATGGAGATATTGGAGAAGGTCCTGAGGATCTGATTCAGTTAATCGAAAATGAGTATCAGCAATCAATAGAAAATAATGAAAGTTGGGCATGGGATTCATATGCCTTTTCTGTAAAAGTTACTCCAACCGATGATCAGATAGCAAACGAGACTGGGGAATGGGTACTAGCTGAATTTTGGACAGAAGAATCTAACATTATAGAGTGGTATCAAATTCATGAGGAAAAATTAATTAGTTGGAATCAATTTAGAAGAAATCGAAAATAAACTATTAATTCCAAACAATTATTTACATTTATATAAATTAATTTTAATCAATAACCAAAAACAAAAAGTATGAAAAAATTATTATTAAGTATTATGCTTGTTGCATTAGGCTCAGTCTATGCTCAAGGTAACGGTGACTATGTAAGTATGTCATTTGTAAAAACTACTCCTGGTGAGGATTATTGGACTATTCTTAACGAAAAGTGGAAAGAACTTCATCAAATGAGAGCCAATGAAGGAACAATTACTGGATGGGATGTTTGGTATCGCCCTAACACTGGTTCAGAATCAGATTGGGATATGCTAATTGTTACTGTTGCTAAAAGTCCTGACAGTTTAAATGCGAATGTTGGAATTGCTAAAATGCGACCAGATTATAGTGAAATGGATACAGAAATATTTTCTGAAAAAAATTCAAGAGCTAGAACAATTGTATATGATCAATTTCTTGTAAATAAAGGCTTAGTTTTCGCAGGTAATGAAGGAGAGACTCCTGTAGTCCCAAGAGTTGCAGTTCTTAACTTTATGAAAGTTGGTTACTCTGATGGATATAGGTATGAAATGGCCGAAAATAGACTAACAACAGTAGAAAGTCTTGGTAATAGAGCGGGATGGGGTCTATTAAAAAGACTTGATTTAGCAGGAACTGATATTTATTATGATTATATGACTGTAGATTTTTATGAAAATTGGGATACATTTATGTCTGATAGAGAACCATCGGGGACAGGAGCTCCTTTGACTAGACAATTAAGAGATATTTATAGCCTCAGAGATCACAAGCAAAGTGTTCCTGTATGGCTTGCAATTTCTGTTAGACCTGAGGAATAATAAAAAAACAATTTTAATAAAAACCCCTCAATTGAGGGGTTTTTTTATTTTTGAAAGAATGAGACGACTAAGTATTATTATTTTTATTCTCTTTTTACTACAAGGCTGTTTTCTCAGGCAAAATCCAGTAAATAGAGCTTTAAATCAAGATAAATTTTTGCGAGATGTTATCAAAGAAAAGGATAAATATGAAATACAAATTCTTTATACTGAAGTTTTTAATAATAATTTTGGTAAAACTGAATTTTTAGATTTTGACTATGGATTAAATGATAATAAATATTTTTATCCAGCAAGTACAATAAAACTTCCTATTGCAATTATGGTTCTTTCAAAAATCAATGAGTTGAGGGCCTCAGGATCAAAAATTTCTCTTACATCTAAAATTAAAGTTTCTTTAAATAATGAAAAAGATTTTATTATTAAAGATTCAATCACCTCTTTTCAGAATTTGATTGCTGATGTTTTTTTAGTAAGTGATAACTCTGCTTCAAATGTTTTGATTGATTTTATTGGATACAACTATTTTAATTCCACTATGAGTAAAGCAGGATATCAAGATACTTATCTAAATCATAAATTTAACCCTGATCCTTTTAGTGATTTACAATGGGAAATAAGGACTCTTGACAATGATCTAATATCTTCTAACGAGGACAGAGAAAATGTTAAATCGAAAAGTAATATTTCCAACCTAAAAAAGGGTAAAAAAATCTTTGTTGAGGGAGAAATATTAGATAATTCACTTGATTTTACATCAAAGAATCGATCCTCCTTAACAGACCTACATAACATAATTAAGAATATAATTTACCCTGAGATAACACTCTCTAAATTTAATTTAAATGTAGAGGACTATGATTTTTTAAGATATTGGATGAGTAGATTTACTTACGAAGATCTTGGAAATAAGTACATTGGAGATAATAAATATTTTAATTCCTACAATAAATTTTTTATTCATGGCACCGATACTGTTTTAAAAAAATCCAATGTCAGGGTTTATAATAAGATTGGCCAAGCATATGGAACCTCAACCGATAATGCATATATAAAAAATTACAGTAAAGATGTTGAGTTTTTTTTGACGGCAACTATATATACAAATGAAAACGAGATCATAAATGACAATATTTATGAATACGATGATATAGCCATCCCTTTTTTATCAAAACTATCTTTAGCTCTTTATAAATATCTAATAGACTAATCTTTAACTAATCCGAGGTCTACTAATCTTTGATAAAGAAAATCACCTGCACTAATATCTTTAAACTTCTTAGGATTATTTTCATCAATACATGAATCAATGCAGTTAAGTGGCATTTCGAGTCTTGGGTGCAAGAAGAAGGGGATTGAATATCTAGAACTACTCCAACTACTCTTGGGAGGATTTACAACTCTGTGAATTGTTGATTTTAATTTATTGTTAGTATGCCTAGATAGCATATCACCTATATTAACAATAATTTCATTTTCTTCAGCAATTGCATCAACCCATTCTCCTTTATTATTTAGTACTTGTAGCCCTTTGCCTTGGGCCCCCATTAAAAGTGTAATTAAATTAATATCACCATGTGCAGCAGCTCTTTCTGCTTTTTTTGGTTCTTCTTTAATAGGTGGATAGTGAATAGCTCTAAGAATCGAATTACCATTAAATATATGTTTATCAAAATACTTTTCATCCAATTTCAAGTAACAAGCAATTGCTCTTAAAATATGTTTTCCAGTTTCTTCAAGTAGCTCATATGTTTTTTGACCAACCTTATTAAAATCTTTGAGTTCGCTTACAATTATATTTTCAGGATATTTATTTTTTAGGGCAGGTTCATTTTTTACATATTGGCCAAAATGCCAAAACTCTTTTAAATCCCCAATATTTTTACCTTTTGCATGTTCTTTTCCAAATGGAGTAAATCCTCTTTGACTAGCAAGCCCTTTAATGATATATTTTGATTTAACATAATCAGGAAGATTAAAAAATTTTTTAATTTCATCATACAATGCGTCTTTTATATTATCATTGAGTAAATGACCCTTAATTGCCACAAACCCAATTTCACTAAAGCCTTCTCCGAGATCTTTAATAAATTTTTTTTTGCTGTTAGAATTACCAGACAAATAGTTATTTAGATCTAATTGAGGGATTCTGCTCATTTTTAATTTTTGGAAATCATTTTTGCAATATACTTACCTAATATGTCATATTCTATATTTACATAGCTTCCAGATTTAATATCTTTAAAATTTGTATTGTCATATGTAAAAGGAATAATTGCCACAGAAAAAGAATCAGATGATGAATCAACAACAGTTAAACTCACACCATTAATTGTTATTGAACCCTTCTCTACAGTCATATTATTTTTTTTATGATTAAATGTATATTTCCAGCTTCCATCAGTTTCTTGAGTCTTAGAACATACACCTACCTCATCAACATGGCCTTGAACTATATGTCCATCAAATCTAGAATTAACTGACATTGATCTTTCAATATTTACAACATCTCCTGGTGAAAGCTTGCCCAAATTACTTCTATTTAAACTTTCTGCAATAACTGTTACTGTGTAGACATTATCTTCAATCCCAACTATTGTTAGACATACTCCGTTATGACAAACACTCTGATCAATTTTAAGTTCTTTTGTAATAGATGATTCTAGAAATATATTTAGATTACCTTTTTCCTTTTCAATTTTTTTAACAGTTGCTAAACATTCTATGATCCCAGTGAACATAATTATTTTTATTTTTGCTCAGTAAAATTAATAATTAAATTAACTAGTGGTTGCTTCAAAAAAAATTAATGTTGGAATTTCTATAGGGGATCCAAATGGTATTGGGATTGAGGTTATCCTAAAAGCACTATCTGAAAGGCCTCATAATGAAAATTGCAATTATATAATTTATTCTTCTTATGATTTAATTTTAAAACAGAAAAAAGATTTAAATATTAAAACACTTCCATTAAAAAAAATAAATAGTTTTAATGAAGCTTCACCAACTTCAATTAATATAAAAGAAGTGTTTAAAACCTCAAAATATAGCTATGGGGTCTTTGATAAATATATCTCTCAAAACGCAGTTATCTCTTTTAAAGAAGCAGTAAAAGACGCTTCTGATAAGCATTTAGACGTATTAATCACCTCACCAATTAATAAAAATTTATCTTATTCAGACTCTTTTAAATTTTCAGGCCACACGGATTATTTAAAAAGCTATTTTGAATTAGATCCAATTATGCTGATGGTTTCAAAGAAACTAAAAGTAGGTTTACTTACTGAGCACATACCACTACAAGACGTGGTTAAGAATATTACAGTTGAAAAAACAATAAAAAAAATAAAACTTTTATACAATGTCTTAAATAAAGATTTTGGGATAATTAAGCCAAAGATTGCAATATTATCAATTAATCCTCATGTTGGAGATGATGGTGTAATCGGAAAGGATGACCAAAAATTGTTAAATCCAGTAATCACTGAATTAAATCAAAAAGAGCAAATAATATTTGGCCCATTCTCTGCGGATACTTTTTTTTGTAATAATAATTATGTTAATTATGACGCTATAGTTGCAGTATATCATGACCAAGGATTAATTCCATTTAAAATTATATCTTTCGGTGAGGGTGTGAATTTCAGTGCTGGACTTCCTATTATAAGGACTTCTCCAGACCATGGTACAGGTTTTGATATTGCTGGAAAAGGTATTGCAGATCCATCTTCCTTCACTCATGCCTTAGAATTAGCATTACAGATATATCAGTTAAGGAATAAGATACTTTAATAAATTGATAAATTTTTATAAATTTGCCGCTCAATTGTTAAGTGATGAAGTCGCTTTCGCCATATTTGATTAAGTTTTCAGGTTTGAAAGAAGGCACTCATTTCTTTAACTATGAGTTAAATAATAAGTTCTTTAAAAATTTTGACTATTATGATTTTCTTGACGCTAAGTTTTTTGTTAAGCTTGAGTTGGAAAAACAATCTACGCTGTTAAACCTCAAGTTTTTATTTAACGGCAATGTAAAAGTTCAGTGTGACGTTTCAATGGAAAGCTTTAATCTTGATTTGGAAACTGAACATGGAGTTGTTGTAAAATTTAAAGAGAACATTATCTCAACAGATGATAAAGTTATTTTCTTACCAATAGGTTCACACACTGTTGATGTTTCTCATTTAATTTACGAAAGTATAATTTTAGCAATTCCACAAAAAAAAGTTCATCCAGGAATAAAAAATGGCACATTAAAATCAGAAATAGTGGAAAAATTAAAAGAATTAAAACCTAAAAAGAATTTTAAAGAAAAAACTGATCCAAGATGGGACAAATTAAAAGATTTATTATAGATGGCACATCCTAAACGTAAAATATCTAAGACAAGAAGAGACAAACGAAGAACTCACATTAAGGCTTCTAAACAACAGATATCTGTATGTAAGACTACAGGTGAGTCACATCTATATCATAGAGCTCACTGGTATGAAGGAAAACTTTATTACAGAGGAAAAGTTTTAGTTGATTCTTTAGAATCCTAAAAAAACTTGTATCTTAATATTTATCAGTTTTACTGTCAAAAGACATTATTGATGTTAGTATGATATCTAACAAGAAACAAAAAATAAAAGCTGCCATTACTGCAGTGGGGGGTTATGTTCCAGAAGACTTTATATCAAATAAAGATTTAGAAAAAACTGTTAATACAACAGATGATTGGATTACCGCTCGTACTGGAATTAAAAGAAGAAGAATACTTAAAAAAGATGGTAAGGCCACTTCATATCTAGCTATTATGGCCGCAAAGGACTTGTTAAATAAAAGTGATATAGACCCTGCAGACATTGATTTAGTTATTCTCTCAACAATTACTCCAGATTATCATGTTGCATCAACGGCCCCAACAGTAGCAACTGAAATTAAAGCTATTAATGCCTATGCATATGATTTAAGTGCAGCTTGTTCTGGTTTTTTGTATGGAATGTCATCTGCTTCAAGTTACATTGAGTCAGGTAGGTATAAAAAAGTTTTACTTATTGGAGCAGATATGATGTCATCAATTGTAGATTATAAAGATAGATCTACTAGTATTCTTTTTGGAGATGGTGCTGGAGCTGTGCTAGTTGAGGCCAGTGTCAATAATTATGGTTGGGAAGACGAATATTTAAGATCTGACGGAATAGGTGCAGAATGGCTTAATGTTAAGTCTGGGGGTTCCTTATTTCCAGTTTCTCAAGAGACACTAAATAAAAATTGGCATTATATTTCACAGGATGGTAAGACTGTTTTTAAGTCTGCTGTGTCTGAAATGGCCAAAGCTACAGAGGAAATTCTTTTAAGAAATAATCTTACTGCTAATGAAATAAAATATCTTTTACCACATCAAGCAAATAAAAGAATTCTTGATGCTACCGCAGAAAAGATTAATTTAGATAAAAATAAAGTATTGATGAATATTGAAGCATATGGAAATACTACCGCTGCGACCATACCTCTTCTTATGAATGATTATGAAAAAGATTTTAAATTAGGAGACAAATTAATTGTTTCAGCATTTGGAGCGGGTCTTACATGGGGGGCAGCATATTTAACATGGGCATATAACTAAATTAAAATATATGAATATAAAAGAAATACAAAACTTAATAAAATTTGTCTATAAATCTGGTGTTGAAGAGGTTAAGATTGAAAAAGATGATTTTAAAATAACTATTAAAACAAAAAAGACCCTGTCTAACAAAATCGTTGTTGACAATTTTCCCAACAAAATTGAATCACCTATACCTGTTGAGCACGAAGAAATTGTATCTAAGGAAGAGAAGATTACCGACACAACAATAACAAATCAAAACAACACCAATCACATAGTCGTAAAATCTCCAATCATAGGAACATTCTATAGAAAACCTGCCCCTGAAAAATCATCTTTTGTCGAGGTAGGACAATCCATCTCAAAAGGAGATGTATTGTGTGTAATTGAGGCAATGAAATTATTTAATGAAATTGAGTCTGAGGTTGAGGGAAAAATTATAAAAATTCTTGTTGATGATCAAAGTCCTGTTGAATTTGATCAGCCACTTTTCATTATAGATCCATCATAAAAAATGTTTAAGAAAATATTAATTGCAAACAGAGGAGAAATAGCTATGCGTGTTATTAGAACATGTAAAGAGATGGGTATAAATACTGTGGCAGTTTATTCTAAGGCTGACGAGGAAAGTCTTCATGTTAGGTTTGCTGATGAAGCTGTTTGTATTGGACCATCACCAAGTATAGACTCATATTTAAAGCCTGCTAATATAATTGCAGCTGCAGAAATAACAAATGCAGACGCTATACATCCTGGATATGGTTTTTTGTCCGAGAATAGTAATTTTTCAAAAATATGTGAGCAACATAGTATTAAGTTTATAGGTGCATCTCCTAAAATGATTGACACCATGGGGGATAAAGCTACTGCAAAAAAGACAATGCAGAAAGCTGGAGTGCCAGTTATACCAGGGTCTGATGGACTTGTACCAACTTTGGAAGATGCTCAAAATATTGCACTTGAAATAGGATATCCTGTCATGCTTAAAGCAACTGCTGGTGGTGGAGGAAAGGGAATGAGAATGGCTCATAATCCAAATGAATTAATTAAAGCTTGGGAGGTTGCTAGACAAGAATCTAAATCAGCATTTAACAATGATGATATGTATTTAGAAAAGTTTATTGAGGATCCAAGACATATTGAAATTCAAATTATGTCAGACTCCAACGGAAAAGCTTGTCATCTTTCGGAGAGAGACTGCTCAATACAGCGACGTCATCAGAAGTTAATTGAAGAAACACCTTCTCCATTCATGACAAAACCATTAAGAAAAGCAATGGGTGAAGCAGCTGTAAAAGTTGCGGAGTATATAAAATATGAAGGTGCAGGAACCGTTGAGTTTTTAGTAGACAAGCACAAAAACTTTTATTTTATGGAGATGAATACTAGAATACAAGTAGAGCATCCAATAACAGAACAAGTGATTGATTACGACCTAATAAGAGAGCAAATTAAAGTAGCAGCAGGAGAAAAAATTAAGGGTAAAAACTATTTTCCAAAATTATGTTCAATAGAGTGTAGAATAAATGCTGAAGACTCAGAAAATGATTTTTTACCAAATCCAGGTAAAATATTAAATTTACACTTTCCTGGCGGACACGGAGTTAGAATTGACACTCATGTTTATAGTGGATATTTGATCCCACCTTTTTATGATTCAATGATTGCTAAACTCATCACTACTGCTCAAACAAGAGAGGAAGCAATAAATAAAATGAAGAGGGCTTTAGATGAATTTGTTATTGAGGGGGTAAAAACAACAATTCCATTTCATAAAAAAATGATGGAGCATCCAGATTTTATATCTGGAAATTATACCATTAGGTTTATTGAATCCAAGGATATTTAAAATTAAATCAAATTCATTTCAATCAATTTTTCAGCAATTTGGATAGTATTTGTTGCAGCTCCCTTTCTTAAATTATCCGCAACAATCCATAAGTTTAGTCCGTTTTTTAAACTAAAATCTCTTCTTATCCTTCCAACGAACACTTCATCTTTGTTTGCACAATTAATAGGCATTGGATACTGAAAGTTATTAGGATCATCCTCTACAACTAAACCAGGAGATTTTCTTAAAATTTCAAATATTTCTTCAATATTAAATTCATCATTAAATTCAATATTTACAGATTCGCCATGACATATTTCAATGGGAACACGGACTGCTGTTGAGGTAATCTTAATACTATCATCATTCAAAATTTTTTTTGTTTCATTTATTAATTTATTCTCCTCTTTTGTATATCCACCTTCTTCAAAAACATCACAGTGTGGAAGTAGATTTTGGTCTATAGAATATGGATAAACTTGTAAAGTATCTATTTCTCTTCTTTCGTTATATAGTTGATCTATGGCTTGTTTACCTGTGCCAGATACAGATTGATATGTAGATATTACTAATCGTTTAATTTTAAATCTTTTATGAAGAGGAGATATAGCAACCAGCATTTGCATTGTTGAGCAGTTAGGGTTGGCTATTATATTATCATTTTTAGTTAAAACAATTGAGTTTACTTCACTTACTATAAGTTTTTTTGTTGGATCCATTCTCCAAGCAGATGAATTATCTATTACTTTAGTTCCATTAGAAGCGAATTTTGGCGCCCATTTTATTGAAGTTTCTCTTCCTGCAGAAAAAAATGCAATATCTGGTTTCATTTCAACAGCTTTTGAAATTGGGACAATATCATATTCTAGATCTCTAAATTTAATTTTGTTACCAACAGATTTTTGAGATGCAACAGGTATTAAGTTTGTAACAGGGAAATTTCTTTTTTCAAGGAGATCAAGCATAACACTTCCAACCACTCCTGTAGCTCCAACAACAGCTATTTTCATTTTAATTTATTTTTATTCATTTTTTTATAAAATACCGATCTGCTTACGGCTTCATATTTATCCTTTTCTCCAATAAGAATAACATTCTTCTTATTATTTTTCCTGAAGCTATAGTTTGCAATATTTCCAGTTTTCTTACAGACTGCATGAACTTTTGTAACAGTTTCTGAGATAGCCATGAGATTAGGCATAGGACCAAATGGATTCCCTAAGTAGTCCATGTCAAGTCCTGCCACTATAACTCTCTTTCCATTATTTGCCATAATGTTGCATACATCAACTATTTTATCATCAAAGAACTGGGCTTCATCAATTGCTACTACTTGACAAGCATCAGTTTGAGTTAAAATCTCAGATGCAGTTTGAACTTCAATTGATTCAAATTTATTTTCATCGTGCGACTCAATAAAATTTTTGCTTCTTGAGTCAA
>MDTG01027236.1_pt1 | contig 18843 bp, 10 predicted proteins | sample 811421 | NCBI WGS metagenome assembly MDTG01 (sample SAMN05326645, study PRJNA326480) | marine metagenome | isolation source: seawater | place: Pacific Ocean: South East | collected 2011
ACCTGAATCGAGTTTGTTGTTATTATTAAGGTCATTCAAAGAGAGATCCCAGCTGCGGAGTGGATCAATTCCATTTACGATTAGTTCCTGTATCAAACTGGCATCCCCGACATCAAATCTCTCATTACCATTCATGTCCCCTTTGATCTTTCTAGGATTTATTTTGGCTGCCCCAATCTGAGAACGAACACCGCCAGCCAAAGAATCACCAAGTGCATCTGATACCTCTAGAATTTCAGGTTCTATAAGGGTTTCCATGCCAAAAGGCATGCTTCGCACTCTTAATTTAAGCTCACCAACTGGCTGGACACCTGCTGGCACGGTCTGACCTGGGAATGCAAAAGTAGCTAAAACCTCTCCTTTATTACCCGTATTTACGCTATTAATGCTCAACCCAAAAAAGCTAGACCACTCAAATACCGGATCACCCAGAAATGTAGGATTATACTGAAGCTTCAACGTGAGACCACCAACCTCGCCATCACTCTTAAGCATCAAAGGAAAACTTATAAGCTTTCCTTCAATAGTCGTTCTTCCATCCAAAACTGTTAGGACCGTTTTTGCAGACCAATTGACAATGAAGTCTTGAGACGACTCGTTTCCAGATAGATCTTTAGCAACAATTCTAAATTTGTTTTTACCTTCATTTAACTCAATACCATTTACCGTAAAGTTACCACTGGCATTCGGGTTAAGTGTTCCCTCAAGCTTTTCACCTCTAAACCATTGGTAACTACTTAATTGATCGTTGTCTTTTACATTACCAACAATCTGATATGTCTGCTCTATGACTGGACCTGTTCCAGATGTAATACTTATTGAAGGCGGTTCTACATCCTGAAAAATTCCTGACACAGTCATTGGCTTGTCAATGGAAAGCACCAAAGGATTTTCCAACCCATCAATATCTCCAGCCCAATTAACAAATGCATAACCGGACTCAGATTCAGCAACTAAGCGAACATATGTTCCCTCCTCAAATTCAGTCCCATCTGGTTCGACTTTAAGTGTCCCACCCTTGGCTTGCGTTAATACAAACTTATAAACAGGAGGTGGCTCAACGGTTAATACCAATTGTTCCTGAACGTCAACTGTGCCGTCAGATACAATCACCGTAATCGTTGCCTGCCCGATTGAGTTGTCAGTCGGAAATGCAGATAGAAGCCAACCCTCAGCAGCCTCACTAATATTAATTAAATCATTTGGGATTAAGGTCTGATTTGAAGACTTAGCTGTAACCTTAATGATATCACCCTTATCAGGATCGCTGACTGTAAAGCCCACGGGACCTAAACTCGTATCACGTCGTATTACAGCATCATCAATGGAAGAAACTGTCGGTGCTTGGTTTACATTGATTACCTCGATACTGAAAGATTGGGTAAGAGAACCCCTTTGATCTCTCAAAACCAACTCAACAGGATGAACACCAACCTGATCGTTAAGAGGCTTACCGATTAGGGCGGCTGTTCCGTCCCCGTTATCTTTGAAGGACACCCAATCTGGCTTAACTTTAGCTTCCAAATTAAGTACCTGACCTGTTCCTGGCTTAACAGTATTAACAGAGTACTTGTAGTTTTCATTTTCAAGCACCTCAACTACTGGCGCACTGGCAAACTGCAAGATTGCAAAGTCATCATCAACTTCAATAAATGCTTCCCTGGAAGCATCCGCACCGTTGGAGTCAGTAACAGTTAATGTAACCTTATACTCACCACTCTCTTGGTATGTATGGACCACAGTATTACCACTCTTCTCAGTTCCGTCTCCCAAGTCCCATGATAAAGTTAAGTTATCATCATCAATATCGGTGACGGTAGCGTTGAAGGTTGCTGGTTTTTTTGCCAACGCCTTAGTTGGTAAGTTAATTGATACAATCTGAGGTAAAGGATTATAAAACTTTGCTCTCACAGACTTGCCCTTATTCATCAACAACGAGACGGGACTATCCGATCCGCTTAAATCACCGGCCCACCCTTCAAAAATAAAACCCTTTTCAGGCAGAGCACTTACCGTAACAACTGAGCCTTCGATAAATTTTGAACCCTCTGGTGAAACACGAATAACCCCACCTCCTACCTGAACCAAATCCAGCGTATAATTTTCCGGCATACTTGTTGTAAGAGTAAAAGTTTCTTCCACATCATGCTGTTGGCTATCATTAACTTTAATGGTGATTTTTGTTTCCCCGGCGAAATCGGTATTAGGAATAATGAATAGTTCTCGTTGTCCAAGATCATTGATTTCAAAACGCATCTTATCTCTTGAAACTACATTAAGATTACTGCTTTTGACCCTAAATTCCAGCACATCGCCTTCGTCTGGATCACTAGCAACTACAAGTATTGGTCCCACTTCACGTATATTTACCGTTGATTGATCTTCAATCTTGGAAATTACTGGTGGTTCAGGAAATTCAACAATCTCAACCGTGTATTCTTGAGTTACACTTTCTTTCCCATCACTTAGCTCAACGAGCACATGATAGTCTCCTACATCTGCAGTAGTAGGAGCACCAAAAAACTTACCAGTACCATCTTCGTTATCCTTAAATGATAGCCAGTCGGGCTTCTTTAAAACGACCAAATCAAGTAACTGACCAACCCCCGGCACAATTGTTTCAACTTCTCCTTCAAAAGGCTCATTCTCAAAACCTAGCAAGTCAAACTGCCCTGTAAATCTTAGCCCTTTTCGATCTGTTGTGACCTCAATAATTCCAGTCTTGGTATCGCTTTGACCAATAGAATCAGTCACAGTCAATTTAACTGTATACGAACCATCTGACTCGTATTGATGCTTAGCACTTCGCCCAATACTTGTAGCTCCATCCCCAAAATCCCAAGCAACTGTAATGCTATCATTATTTACGTCCTCAAAAACTGTGCCAAAGTTAGCAGTGCTCCCCCTGTAAACCTTTGACGGCATATTTAGCGAAACAATTTTAGGCTTCGGATTCTCAAAGGATGCCCCAAAGGACATATCCTTTTGGATGTTAAAAGAAAAATAGTCATCCTTAGAATCCGTATCCCCACTCCACTCTTTAAAGACAAATCCTTTGTTCGGTTTTGCAAAAACCTCTACGAGTTGATCCTCAAGAAAATCATTAGTCTCAGGAAACAAATCAATTTCACCTCCTGTAGCTTCAGCCAACTCAACCAGAAACAACTTCGGGCCAACTACTGTAATCAAACAACTTTCCTCGACACTAAACTCTCCATCATTCGCCGTCACCGTGATTATTGTTTCTCCACTCTTCCCTGGCATTGGCGTGCCATATATCGCCCACGCATTACCAAATCTCTCTAGCTGGATTTGGCTTGGCGGTATCAAGTCATGATTGGAGCTCTCAACGCTTAACAAAACCTGATCCCCTGGGTCTTGATCATACGCAGAAAATATCCCAAGAGTCTCTTCAGGCCATAGGTTAATAATTTCCTGATCAATAAGCTCAGTGATTACAGGCGGGTTGTTTCCGTCAACTACCTGAACTACAAAGTTTTGCCGGGACCCAAGGTTCCCATCACTAAGATTCAATTCCACTAAGTGAGTTCCTAAATCTTCTACACCAGGAGTACCCCGAAGGATTGCTTTTCCCTTCTGGTCATTTTCCTCAACCCTCAGCCAATCAGGAAGGATTGCTCCTGTGATATTTATCTTAATTAAGTCCCCAGGCACAGGAGGCAACAACGAGCGAGTCTCTATAGCGTACTCATATAACTGCCCCCGACGCACCTTCACAATAGGAGCACTAGTAAATTCATAGTAAATTCTTTCATTCCAAACCTTGATAGTTGCCGTCCGTTTTACAGATGCACCTGACTCATCTGTTACAGTTAAAACAATGGGATATTTTGCTTTTGATTTGTAGGCATGCTCGACTGACTTCCCTGACAGAACAGTTCCATCACCAAGGTCCCAATCATAAGTTAGACTAGTGTCACCTTCATCAGCTGCGGCTGCACTAAAAGTCATGGGCTTATTTACTTCGCCCTTGGAAGAAATGTTAAAAGCGAGAATCTCAGGTGGCCTATTTGCAATAACTACCTTAGCAACGAACTCTTTACTTCCCTCCAAAACAGTGTCCGAAACCCCTTGAGCCTGCATGCCAAAATTTGCAACTAGCTTACCTTCCATTCGCATTTGCTCCCACGCCTTTTCACTTCTACGAGCCCAAAATCCATCATAACTCTCTCCCACGTCACTACTTGTCTTTGGATCGGAGTTATAGAAGACCAAGCCAGCCTGTTTACCATATAATTGCGGAAGGTTCTTAAACTCGACAGTCCACGTCATGCTCTCTGGCACTTTCAAAGCAAGGTTATTAAGAACCTTCCAGTTATGCCCCTGAAATACTTTGAACGGCTCACTAGTGTAAATAAGTGTCTGAGGCATATTTGTTTGTTTTTCGCCCTGCCAAGGAGGCCCATCATTCCTATAAAACCTGACGACTGCCTGAGCCTTTGCTTTATCCGATTCTAACATGTCATCCATATGCCCGTAATAAGCAAACTCGAACCTCTGAAGGAAGCGGCTTTTGCCTGCAAAATAAATCTCATCCCCGTACTCCTCCGGGACAGGATAGAAGGTAGGGTTCTCCCCATGATGTCGATTGTTTGAATATATAACTTCAAGCAGCTGCTCCTCAACTTTCAACTTCACCTCGTATTCTCCAGCCTTACCAAACCTATAGCTAGGACTCACTTCGTTGCTTTTACTGCCATCCGGCAATGTCCAGCTGTAATTGTTGAGATAAGACGCGCCAAGATAATCCACCTTAGATGAAAGCGTAAGTGTTTCTCCTTCAATTCCACTTAGAGGAGTAACACTTTTAACCTGGGGCGGCCGATTATGAACCTCAATAGTTTGACTGTATGGAAAACTTTCATTGCCTTGGGAATCCCTAACCACCAACCGAACGTAATTAGCTCCAGGTTTAACTGCTTTAAATTCGGGTTGAGTGAGGCTGCTTTCGGAACCATCTGGAAGATACCACTTAAAAGTGAATGCGTTCGAATCAGGGTCATTAATCTTCGCCTTAAGATTGGTAACGTCTCCCTCTCTGATAACCTTCGGCGTAATCAGAGTCACCGTCGGCGGAAATTGTTGCGCAACAATACTACCTACCCCACAAACCAATATGAATGCTGCAAATATTAACCTTTTTTTTAATGCCTTCATTTAAATATAAAGAATCTCTAAATTTAGCTTCTTTAGCTCAGTTATCGATTGCGAAATCATTCTATTCTTAAATAGGTATAATTAAAACCGGTATTTAATTAAATACTCCTTACGCCGCTTCAACCGACTGAATATTCCAGTTGCCAGACAGCTCATCTGGCGCAAAATCCACAGTATTGTAGCGGTGAGTCACTGCTAAATCTTGAACATCATCTCTCATTACGATTTTCTGAGGAATACTTTTCACAGTTTCGGCTAGCACCTTTTTAGACTCTACTACATTTTCAATTGAGCTATCTAGTGCAGCTTGAAGGACTGAGATTGTCCGATCTTTTCTTTTTTCCATTTCATCCAGCTGCTCTTGCTTCCATTGTAGCTTGCCAAATTTTTCCTTCTCAAGCTCGTCGGAAACATTCTGGATTCTGTTCTCCATAATTTTAATTTTCTTAGCTTGCTGCTTGTTATCTTTTTCTAGTTCTTCAGGGAATTCCGAGTCTCTTTTTAAACCTGTTCCGATATAGGCCAAAGCAATACTTACAATTCCAAAAAATATACCCATAGGAGCAAAAATATTGGTTTGTGCTTTAAGATAAGCCTCTTTGGAAGGCAGGCCTTCTTCGGGATGGAACCATTTCGCAATTCTATAATACAATACCGGCTCCATCTGTAATTCAATATCCTTAACCAAGCTGTTTATTTCAGCTTGCAAAGCTACCATTGTAATTTCATTTTCACTTTGTTTATTTTGAACTTCAGCATCTGTCTTAATTGCATCCATATATTCGGATATCTTCTTGCCATACTCCTGATCGATTTTAACTCGTGCACTTTCAGACTCTTGCTTTGCAGAACTCAATAGAAGGGCATATTTAGAAATCACATCCTTTTTATTTAAGTTTAAACCTTCAACTTCTTTATTAAGCTTTAAAACTAAAGCAGCTGATTCCTTATTCGCAACTTCTCGAATCTTCTTATTCTCAGCTCTCAGCAAATTCATCTGTGGCTCATATTCTGATTTCACAGAAGCGATCTCTTGATCAAACTCAGACGAATCAAAAGCCAAGTTCTTCTTAGAAAGTTCTTTCCTAATCATTGCCAACTCACTTTCTTGTTCCTTTATTTGATTATTATAGCTAGCACGCACTTTATTCTTTTTTGACTCACTAAATAACCCAGACTTTATATTGCCAACTTCAGTAATCTTTTGCTGATTAAGTCGAGAAATCTTCTGATTAATTTGGCTAATCTGCTCATTCAATGTTTCTTTAGATGCAGACGCAGATGCGCCATTATCACTTTTTGCGACATCAGCTCTTTTCTTCACTTCATCAATTTTTGAGTCCATCTCCTCGAGCAGTCGCTGTATTTCCTTTTCGTTGTCATTAATCTTCGATTTTTGCGCAATATTAAGTGGACCATGATTGTTGATCTCTTCAATTTGAGAATCTAGTTCTCTTATTTCAACATCACGCTCTGAAGTAATTTGACTCAATTTGGCTTTTCTTTGATTGAGATTGCCTTCGATTAATTTGGCCTTTTCTTTTCTTATCGTATTCAATTTTTCATTAGCACTTGTGTTATTATCGATCATTTTAACGTTTTGATCTTTTAGTGCATTAATTTCGTTCTCCTTATTCTCAATAGTTATAAGAGCTTTACGGGCAGGCATCGTCATGCTGTACGAAGCGAATTCATTGAACTCATATACAGTCCAAGCTGACAGAAAAGTCATTCCGATTACACCAATAAGAGCCAACCATTTGTCCCTCCATTTAGTGATTCTTAATGCTCCAGCAAGTGGGATTGTAGATAGTTCAACTAACCCTATTATAAACCAACCCACGCCAAGTAAAATCGCATTCATTATGGTGCCTCCAGTCTCGATAACACTCATAATATTAAAAATAGCAATGCCTATGGCTAGACCAAAGAGTCCAAACTCAACCACCCATGCCATAGCATAAGTCCTCCGTCCGTGTGTATGTAATAATGTTTCTTTCATTTTATTCTTTAACAAATTCTATCCATGTTGTTTTCCCGGTTTTGATTAACCACTTCTTCCAATAAGCATCTATGGTTAACTTCGAGAAATAGAGAAGCATCAGCACTCCTGCTAAAGACAAACACAGCTCCCATATCGGAAGAACGCCGTCTTTCCCTGGAATACCTTGAGGCCCCATTGAACCAACAGGTCCAATAGATCCAGCCGGCCCTATTGGGCCTGGTAAATTTTTACATTTGCAGTTTAAGCATTGATTAGAATCTACAACATTATCAATAGATGCATCTAAATCTGTAGTTGAAAATACTGATTCAGGCTCTGTACTTAATTCGAAGTTATTTCTTTTATGAGGAATCGGCTGCGTTGTGTTCTTGCGCATTGATCCAGACTGACCACCTTCTACATAGGCTGAAGACTGCCTCAAACCGGAGCTATTAATGTAATGACTAGAAATGTAATCAGAACTATCAAAATAATTTTGATCATTATAGTCTGAAGATAGCTTAGCCTGATATAAGGATTTCTTAGGAGAAATTGATTTGTAATTTGATTTGTACTGGCTGCCTCCTAAAGAGGCTGAACTTTCGCGCAACCCAGAATCATTATTTTGGTCATAATATTCACCACTACCATAGTAATATTTATTATACGGATAGCTACTATCCCTTGTTTCGCAATTAGAGAATAAGCTACATATGAAGATGAGCATTAAGATCGGGATATACGCAAGAATCACATAACCGAAAAACCCGAAAACGACTGTGCTTATAAAGCGCAGAACCTTAACTAATATTGAGAACAAAAAACTTGATATGTGCTTAATTAATTCACAAACCAAACCCAGAATGAATCCTATGAAATACGTAGAACATTTTGCGTTATCAGAAATTATTTTTGGCAGCATTCTAATTGCGCCTCTAAATCCTATCTGTGTACTCTTAAGACTCATCACCTTATACATCGAAATACAATTAACCTTTCTTACAAAATTATTTTTTAAATAAAAAAACCCCGGTTAATAACCGGGGTTTAACATTTTTCTATTGCAGTTCTATTACCTATATAACGAATTATAAGATGAGTTTCGGAAAGTTCTTAATCGAGGTGTCGAATATGACGATTTATAAGGAGACGAACTGTACCCAGATGAAAACTTAGGAAGCGTGTAAGTTGGATAGTTTTTGAACGTGTTTAACTTTGGCACACTCCGATATGTAGTAGGCAACTTATAACTGTTCCCATAAGAGCGCGGTTTGGTTACTCGTGTTCCATAACTGCCTGTATATGGATTCACATTACCCTTAGTTGACCAATTATTGTAAAAGTTACCATCAGGACTTGATCGATAGTGACCTTGAACATAGGTGCCGTTTTTCTTGATGTATGGTTTAACATATACATCTGCAGTAACAGTGCTAAGCCCGATTGCTACAATAATTGCTGTGATGATTGTTTTCATTTTTTATACCTTTCTTTTTGTTTTTTAATTGTTGAGCGGTTTTCGCTCTGAACTGCACTTTCAACGAAAAATCCAGTCGCTTTCACCATATACATCGAATTCAATCTTCATCTTCTTACATCAAATAGTTGGAACTTAGGGACATTTCCGTAAGAATCAGTTCAGACGTAATATAAATTCTTATTTAAACCCTTTGTTATTAGATACTTATGGACTCAGATCCAGACATTAGACTTCTAAAAAAAGCAGATCAAGATGAGTGGGACAAAGCGTTCCGTTGGCTTATGCCTAATGCTGAACAGGTTTCAAGAAATGTCTTAGGTCAAAAACTACAAGACCAAATTAAAGATAATGCAATTGAATCCATCGAGGCAGTTATTGATAAAATTAAGGGACTTAATCGCATCACAGAAGTAAGGGCTATGGTAATAAAAATTGCCCATAACAAAGGTGTAGACAAACTTAGAAAGCACTATTCTTTGAAAAAAGGTGCCGGCAATGTGGTAAGTTTAAACGAAGAAGAGGGGCTTCAAGATATTCCAGATTCAAATGCTGAAAGTTTAGACTCAAAATATGTCAATGAAGACACCATTGCAAAACTGGAAAAACTAATGAAAACCCTAAGTGAAAAGGAAAAAAAATGCCTAATTTCACAATACTTACACGGCAAGTCACACAAAGAAATTTCTCAAAAATATGACATTCCGATCGGATCAATTGGGGTCACGGTTTCACGAGCAATGAAAAAAATGCGCGATCAGTTGTAAGAAGAAAGTGATGTAATACGATGAATGATGATGAGATGAAAAATTTAGAGTTCATTGAAGCACTCATGAAAAGAGCAAGCGGCAATGAGACAAAAGAAGAGGAAGAAAAGCTAGATCAACTACTTATTAGCGGCAAAATCTCAGATGAAGAGATTGAAAAAGCTAATAAAGAAGTTCAATCGATGCTCACTCTTCTACCATTGATGGATGCGGACGAAGAGGCTGAGTTCCCTGAATATGCAAGAGAGAGACTTCAAACAAAGGTCAAAGAAACTCTCGGCCGCCCAGAAAAAAGTAAGAACAGCAATTTTTCTTTCTTTAAATTACTACTACCTGTTGCAGGTGCAGCAATTTTGATTATTTCATTAATACCAAATTCTCAAGCAAACTTGAACTTCCAGTATGCAACATGGGACCCGATTGGAACAGTAAGAGGAGCAAATGAAAATGAAGCGAATAAATTTTTCCCGAGCGAAATAAATCAAACTGTATTTGATGATTTACCAAAGCTAGAAGAATGGAAGGAAGCTTCTGAAACCCAAGAAAACGACACCAACACAAAAGTTAGAATTGTTCATGATGTAGTTATGAATAATTTATCGGTAAGTTTTAAAATAAATTCTAAGCTCATAGAAAAAACAATTCCTATTGATGGAACATTTGACGCAACTATAAAAAAGATTGAAGAAATTGTTTTAAAAGAACTGAAGAAAGCTAAATAAATTTCACACAGTTAAATTCTTCACTACCCCACAGTGCATACTTATGGCTTTCCTTGAAAACTTAAAATAAATGGGCCTGCCAACTGGACAGCTAATCGAGTCGCTTGCTTTGTACTCTTAAATTTCTCTCGATGCTTTACTAGAAGATTTCTTTGGACATTAGATAGAGACAATGGCGCGTCTCCACTCTTCATAGCTGTTTCATAAAATGACTGAATGAATTCAGCCGTATATTTGTCAGAGACAGGCCAAAGCGTCATTAATATATTTTTTGCACCAGCCTGAATAAATGCCCTTCTTAATCCCATCACACCTTCCCCTCCCACGATTTCACCTCTTCCTGAATCGCAAGCTGATAACGATACAAGCCATGTTCCGTTTAAATCTAGAAGGCTTGCCTCTGCTGCAGTTAAAATACCGTCATTATTAGAATTTGGCATAGGCCGTTCACTCTTTTGCCTCAGATTCTTTTTTGCCCCTGCTAATACCAACCCACTTCTATACATTGGGTTCTTCAATACAGTTTTATTTAATTTTTGACTGCCAGATAAGAAATATCCATGCGTTGCAAAATGTAAAACATATGGAGCCTTTAATTTGTACAAATTACTCTCTGATGCATCCACATCTGAATATAATTGCGCATCAATATTCCAAGTGGAAGCTCGGCTATATAAATAGTCCGACTCTTTTTTTGCTCCCAAAAGCGGCGAGAATGCCAAACTATCTTCTAAAACAGATAGAGCACTCCTATTAAATTTACTTGATGAATAATTAAGCTCTTTTGAGCCATCTGAATTGTCTCCCCCAAAAGCAGGATTGGAGAATATTGCCATCACAGGAGATTTAGGCTTATTCCTCAGAACACTATTAATGACATCTCGACTTGCCGACACATATTTCACAACAAAACTTTCACACAAAAACTTGTTACTATCATCTAATAGTACTGAGAAATTTAAATTATTAAGATATCCATCAGGCGAAATAATAAGAGTATCAGGTTTATGGTCTATTCTATCTAATACCGGTAAAATTAATTTTTGATACAATTGGTTTAAAGTAGATATGTACTCCGAATCCTTTACGTTTCTTTTCGATTTGATATTTGGCAAATACTCCTTAATTAACTGATTAACATCCTCAGAAGAAGCAATAGGCACCCAAATAGGATCATTACTACGAGTAAAGATAACCGCTCCTAACATATTGCTGGTGTCTTTATTAAGAAGCGGGCTAGACACTTTATCTGAACTTTTTAAATCATCGTAAGTAATATAATCTATTAAAACTGATCCACTATTTAGATTTGCCCTTATATCAAATGCATTAGCTTTTAATACAATTCTACCATCTTCACCTTTATATATTTCTCGCAACAGTTCACTTTGTAAGTCCTTATATTTATTCCTTAAGAGCACTGTAGAATCATTCTTTTTCTTTGCCAGTACGCTTGTTTCCACATCTTCTCTAATTATTTTTTTTCTATAATCATAAATTTCATTCATTATTGATATCACTTCTGGATCTTCTGAATTAATAATTTTTTGCTGATCTTCTAGTAAGCTTGCAATTCCAATCCCTTTAAAGCGCAAAACTGCCTCAGCTAATTCTTCAATCATATCTAACGAAGCAAATGCAGAATAAAAATCATGTCCCTTCAAATATTTCCAGCGCAGATCATCTGATAAGATGCCAAATGTATTTATGATATCATTTTCATATTTTATCTTTAATTCTTTAGCTGTTTTTTTCGCCTCATCATCCTGCCCAGATCTTATATGCATTTTAAGAAGAAGGGCTAAAACATCCACTTTGCGTAAATATTGACTCTCGCTTTCAATCAGCTCTCTTGCAAGTGACAGCCCCTCTTTTTGCTCACCTGTATCAAAATAAATTTGTGAAAGCATGTACTTAGAAAAATTTTTTGACCCTATGCTGTCACCAGAGAATCTCATTCCTTTCTCTGCCCATTTTTTTGCAGTTTCAAGGTCGTTAACCAACATGAAGTATTGTGCTATTCTAGATGACAACCTGCTTATTAACTGATCGGCTTTATTAATGTTAATATTTTTAAATGCACCAGATTCTAATTGTTGTACGCTTGATATATACAATTCTATATCAATATGTTGATTTTGATAAATTGATTCTAAATCAAGTAGTGCCGTTTTATTTACAATTTTTTGAAACTGTAAATCATACTTTTCGCAATGCTGTATAGCGATTTTTCTGTATTCTATAGCTAATTCGTAATCTTTAAACACTGTGCACAAGAACGCATGATTCCGATAGTAAGTATCGACCGTAATTGGATCTGCTAGAATAGCTAAATTTGCTTTTGAAATATCAATAATATCTATTATTTTTTTAGAATAGAGAAAAGCCTCGTCTCTATTTCCTAAATTAAAATTTATTTTTGATTTTAAATAATAGCAAGAAGCAGCGATTGAAGGCGGTAAAGGATTCATCTTTTGTACGAGGCTCAATGAAACATCAATAACCACTAACGATTCTTCATTTCTATCTGCATAAGTCATTAAGTCATTAGATATGGTATTTAAAATAGTCGGCATAGATCTATTTTCACCCATCTTAAAAGGCTTTAGATTATTCAGATCTATTTTCTTAAGATAATTCAATGCCTTATCATAATAAGTCAGTGCCTTATCCAACTTACCTTCTTCTTTAAGACAACTCCCAATACTTTGATAAATATATATATAATCAGCTAAGTAATAGTCTTCCATGCTTGAAGTGTTACTCAGTATTTTTTGATAACAATCTAACGCTTCTGGATAATCTTTAATTTCGTATTTCGCTTTTGCTTTGTATAGAAGAATAGAATTCAAAAGATAGTATGATGCTTCATAGTTTTTTGCGCTAGTTTGCAAAAGGCTATCTGTTAATAATAAAACTTTCTGGTATTCCTTATTCAGATAAGCATCTTTTATTAAAATACTTTGCGATTCAACATCGCCAAGATCAGCTGCACGCTGAATAAACGAGTCACTTTCTTCAGCAGTAAGACTTAGAAATCTGCTAAGCAGCTTTAATGCTCTTGTGCAATCTTTCTTCGATGACTTCAATGCATAATCACGCGCAAGCTCTTCATTCTTTAGAACTCCATCACCAGAATAAAAAATATTGCTCAAAACCACTTGTGCTGCCGGATCCCCTGCATCACTCGCTTTCATTATAAGACTTAACCCATCAGACCTTTTGGCATCCTTAATATAACCAACCTTAACTAAGACCCCTTTAATTAGCTTAAGCCTAGAATCTTTCTCTATATCTATTTTTTGTATTTTTGAAGATATTTCATTGAAGATATTTTCTCTTGAAACACTCTTATCAGCAGCACCCCATTCACCTACTGAAACAGCCAAGATATACTTTGACACAATACTTCCAGACTCACTCTTTTTAGCCCATTTATAAGCTTGAAACGGGTTTTCATCGATCCCAATCCCGTACCAATAAATCCATGCTAAATTAGCCTGCGCTTTGGCGTCACCACTCTCTGCTTTTGATATTAAAGCTGATACTTCAGAATTCGATCCAGAAGGAAAGGCAACGCACTCGCTTATAGTGCTAAAAGTAAATATCCAGAGTATTGCAAGGCAAAGCTTTGATTGAGAATTTTTTTGCAGACGCATCAGTATCTCTTAAGCAGATACTGATTAATTACAACTAGCATTGCAATATGATAAATTTCATATGCTGCAATCCTTAAAACAGCAACAAGACATCAAACTAATTTCGTTAATTACTATTTATTACCCTCTCTATTTCTACACCAATTATATATACCAATCATACCTATACCAATTATGACAAATGACCAGATATTAGATGCGTTACTAGTGGACTTTGCAGAAAAACTAGTTCTAGTTGATGCATAAGGACAAGTTCCTCCCGGATGCTGATGAGGGCCCATCCCATGATGAAAATGATATCCACCATTTTTACGATCATGATGCCCCCCTCTTGAATCTGTTCTACCACTATGTCCTGATATAGCACCAGGAAACGACAAAACTATCGTAGCGACACATATTAAAGATAAGCATTTCATTTTTAATTAAAGGTAAATTACAAAAACCATTAAGATTAATTATGAAACTTCAGCTAAGGAAGTTTTTGCCTGATTAATTTTGCCTAAGATTATCCCTGGCGCATCACTCTTATTTATTGATTCTAAAAATATTTTAGATTTCCTTAATAATTCTTCTCCAAAATTAGTTTCAAATGATTCTTGATCTTCTTTTTTAAAACTACCTTTTTCTATTATTCTTTTTAATTCCATCCACATTTTTAAATCTGTTTTTGCGTTGTTAATAAGCTTTCTTACAGGCCCATCTGCATATTTATCCATATCACGCATAATTCTTTGATCTAATTTATCTATGCGGTCTCTATTGATTATTTCAGAATATTTTTCCAGATTTGTGTCCATTGAAAACCAAAGAAGTGCCCTGCATCTAGAAATCATTGAAGGATGAGAACTATCAGCGAAATAAAAATTATTTTTCGCAGTTTTATCAGCCATAGAAATGAAACTATTGAAATCAAACCTTAGATATTTTGAGCTCAGCCCGGATATGGACTTCATCATTGCCCTCATAGATGCCTGAAGATTCCCACATGCGATTAATCCGGCACGATCTGCGGACACTTCAGATGCGCGTTGATTCAAGTAATGCTCTATACTCCCATCTTCTGTATTCGACATTAATTGCCAATGATCAAAAAGGAAGTGACCTAACTCATGTCCGGCAACAAATGCAAACTCATCTAAATCTAATAGATTAATTAGTGTAGATGAAAATTTAATGATGCAATTATTACCGTTACTAGAAAAGCAACCAGCATTAATTTCTGGTGAAGCATAAACGAAAGCTTCAACATTAGCATTGGGAATCTTCAATCGCTTATATACATCCTCTAAAGCCGAACTAAGTTCAGGAGCAAAGTGCTTCGATATAAGCAAACCATCATTGTACGACTGACTACGAATATAACTGTCATCTATTTCTACAGACTTTGACTTACTTGATCTCTTGTCCTCAGAATAACGATATGAATTAGCAGTTCGTTTAGCCTCTAAAAGTTTTTTATCCATAATTTCTCTTTGCTTCGGCAATTAATTCTAACATTTTCTGTGCATTTCCCCGTTCGTTACCATCAGGTAATGCTGTCACTCTACTGCTCCATTTCTGAAATTCTGTTCGAAGATGTTTTCGAATTTTCGCATTATCCCAGGCAGGATCAATCCCAAGCACATCTTCATTAGCAGCACTACCAAATGATTTAGAGGTTAACTTAACAATCGATTTATCTTTTATTTTTTGGATTTCATTAAAGTCTAAATCTAAAGCGGAACATAAATTGTTTAACACTTCAATTTCTTGCTCTGCAGCTTCGCCATCCGCAGCCATAACTTCATAACATAGCTCCATAGTATCATATTTTTCTTTATTTTCCGCATATCTATTCATTGATTTCACCAGAGACGAAAGCTCTAAATCTCCTGAGCAAGCATCATTATAAGACTCCTTGAGCGCGTTATTATAGATATGTTTCAGTTCATTTCTTTTGGATGGCTCGTAAATGGATATAGTTTTTTTAATCCAATCCTTTATCACGTAGCCTTCGGAGTTATCCAAACTCCCATCTGACATTGCTACAGCCATTGCAATTCTGACACTTAATTCTTGAGACTTTTCTCGGTCCTCTGAAGCCTCCATATAACCTTTTTCTTTGAAGGCATACTCAAAAGAAAATTCCTTTTGCCATAAAAGGCCTTTAGAAGTTTTGTGAAACCCTCCAGAAATACTTGGAATGTTATCAAGATCTACTAAACGCAGTAAGATAGTGTATTTTCTAGTTCCCCCATAAGGCGGCACAAGAATATCAGGAGGCACTGTTCCAACATTTATCCAATCGATAAAACCGGAATCAGGCTCAACTCTAATACCTTGTTTCTGGCACTGAAAAAATGGACTACCTGGCTCTTGGAAACCATCTACTAAAGAAACAACGCTCTCCAATTCTTGACCTGTATTGTCCAAGACAGATGTTACAAAGCCTATCCGGGTGCTTGAACTGATTGGAAAAAGACCTTTTACAGATATTTCTTTTAATGTTAATCCCTCAGTTTTTTTAGTTTCTAATTTGGCTTGAAACTTACCTATCTCCGAATTTTTCCCTGTATTTCCACTATTTTGAAAAAAACCATAGATGACAAATCCGACAATGAGTAATGGGCATATATATTCCATAGTATTAGCCTCCTTATTCTACTGTAAACTTATCAATTGAAGACCTTGACTCTGATCTTAACACCTTGTTACCCAAATCTACTTTTTCTTTATTTCCTGAGGCAACATCTACAAATTCACAGTGCATAATTTGATTGTCATCATATGAATAGGTTATATCTATTTGCTGATTTTTGGGGCGTCCTGAGGGGAGTTTTAAACTGCCTTCCCATACTTTTGTTACAAAACGAATATCTGTCTCTTTTGAAGAGGATTGAGTTATTGTGCACTGAACACTCTCTTGTCCATCAGAAGTAGTATAAAAAGGTTCCGTCTTTAGGCACGGAATACTTTCATTCTTATTTATAATAATAGAATTCTGCAGCTCGTGATCATTCTTTGAATCATTGTGTATAAGAGCTTCCACTCCAAAGTAATGAGATGTTAATTCGCTAACACTCAATTTATTAACAGAATTCTTCTGGAGAGGAGAAAGATGTTTTTTATCACTTTTGTAGGCTGCATATAAAGACGCCCCTAACGCTACCACTTCATCTACATTAACAACTGAAACAGGCTTCTTCTTAAAAACCTTCTCCACATTTTCAGCTACAAGTGGAATCCTTGTTGAACCTCCAGCCAAGAAAACTCCATCAATATCAGAGGGAGTTAGGTTTGCCTCGTCTAACGCGGATTCGCATTGAAGAACTGCTTGAGCAATAAGAGACGAAATAGATTCCTCAAACTCTTCACGTTTAATTTCAACGGGATATTTCCCCACCATAGCTTGAACTCGAGGCCGCTTACTTAATGATTTTTTATCTTTTTCTGCATCCGTTAATGAATAGAGTTCCTTGTCTAAATTTTTTCCTGTTTGATCTTTATACTTTTTAATTACCAAGTCTAACATGATTCTATCAAAATCATCTCCTCCTAACCGATTAACACCACAAGAAGCTAAAGTATCAATTTCTTGACCGTTAACTTTAATTATGGAGACATCAAAAGTGCCACCACCTAGATCGAATACAGCATAATTACCACGAAGCTCATTTCCGTTTTTGAAGCCATAATAAAGAGCAGCCGCAGTAGGTTCATTAATTATAAACTGAATATTTAAACCCGCATTTTTAGCGGCTTCCAAGGTCGCTTCACGGGATTTATTTGAAAAATTTGCAGGTATAGTAACAACTGCTTCAGCTATTTCGCCAACTTGATCTTCTGCAAGCTTTTTCATTTTTTTAAGTACAAATGTGCTAAGTTCTATAGGCGTAAATTCTTCCCCTCCAGTCTCATATGTCTTATCAGTATCCAATTCACGCTTGAATCTAGCTGCAGCAAGTCTTTCACCACCTGCTCCCCATACCTGATAAGCTTCGCTACCAACAACAGCCGTACCTGATTCATCAAGCATTACACAAGATGGCGTAATATTAATCCCGTCTTCATCACGAATTATTTGAGGTCTTCCTGTTTCATCAATGTAAGCTACTGCTGAATATGTAGTACCTAGATCTATTCCAATATATGATTTCATTATAATTTTCCTTTTTGTTTATTTGTTATTTTTTTGATTATTTTTCTTCTAATCTAAAAATTTTTACTTTGGCTGGGATAATAATTTGTGATTCTTCTTCACCTATTAACTGATACCCTGGAGATTCAATTTCAGCTACTGTCCAATCCTTATCTGGTTCTTGGGTTGGTATATGGGCAGGATTCTGAGATGCTTTATTCCTTAATTTTTTGTAATCATCACCAATATCTGGGCTAAATGATTCAACATTAGACTCTTCAAGTGCATCTATCATAAATACTGATATATTCTCTACAGCCATCAATCCCTCATTTGATAGATCTTTATCCTTTAAATTTTCTTTAATCGCTTTATCAACTTTAATGAAACTTCTAACGAAAGATTTAAAAATCTTATTATCATAACCTTTTTTTAATCGACTGATTTCCTGATCTTTTTCATCTAACGATTTTTGAAGCGTAAGAAATGTAGAAATCATTCCATTTAATTTTTCAGTATTATCGTGAATTGCAGATTCGAATATCTTGTTATTATGAATTGCTACATGAGCATTATCTTTTAAATTTTTATCTATATCCTCTTTTAGCCCATTAATTTCATTCACTACAACATTAGCCTTATCGCTATTCCTTGCAATCTGGGCACCCCACACTTCTGGAACCATTGAATTACCAGCAAGTAGAATTTTCCTCCAACGATAGAGATAAAATGTAATAGATATAGATATTGATACAGTAATCAAACTGACCATTGTTATTATCAGCAACAAACTATTCGAACTGGAATTACTAGATTTTACTGTCTCGGCCTTTACTGTCTCAGGCTTTGCTACCTCAGGCTTTGCTACCTCAGGCTTTGCCACCTCAGCTTTTACTGCCTTGGTCTTTTCTGCCTCGGTCGTTACTTGTGAATAGA
>MDTG01139046.1_pt1 | contig 18843 bp, 22 predicted proteins | sample 811421 | NCBI WGS metagenome assembly MDTG01 (sample SAMN05326645, study PRJNA326480) | marine metagenome | isolation source: seawater | place: Pacific Ocean: South East | collected 2011
TAATTTCTTTTTGGTTCAAACTTGTTAGGTAGCATATCGGTAACTGATAATGTTTCTGCCATTTTTATCTCCTAATTCTTTAATATATATCTTAACGCAACGAATTATAACAGTTCTGAACCTGCATTTGTTACAACAAAGTCTAGTGCAACAAATTCTACAGTTCTTGTAGGTTGAAGGAATATCTTTCCTCGAATTGTATTATTTTCTACATCAGCCTGTGTTGTGGTTGTCGTATCAATAATAACTTTGTATCTGTCAACACCGCTCAACTCTTGAACTCTTTGAAGTACAGGGTTGACTAACGATGAGAATTTCTCTAACGTTTCTTCTCTGTTGGGTTCAAAAAGAAGTGTATTAGCAATATTTCTTACAGATCTTCTGACACTAATTAACAGCCTTCTAACGTTAACTCTATCAAGTGCAGATGATCGCTGTAAAAGTGTTTTCTGACCCCATACAGTTATACCTGTACCTGGAAAAGCTGTAATCGGATTAATGTCTGAATCATATAGGTCATCTAGATTTGTACGATTAAGCTTAACTGTTGTTGATTCAACAGCATCAAGTGCACCACGACTAAATCCTGCAGGAGCAAACCATGGGTGTCCAATTCTATCATTTAGTGCATATGCGCCAAGTACAGCAACTGAGGGAGGTACAGAAACTAATGCTCTAGTTTCAGGGTCTTCGACCGTAACATCTGGAAAATAAGTCGCGGCAAAAGAAGTGTCCAATGCTCTGTTTTTGAGGTCACTGACAGTATTTAGCACGTGTGGTCTCTGGACTGAAGATGTGATAACTGTGTTAAACTGATCTCTTTCTTCAATGTCCATAATATACATAGCATCAAATCTAGATTCTACAGCAGATATTGCGAAGTCTGTGACTGAAGGGTGTCTCATTCCTGGGATTGTAAGTAGTTGAATCTCAGTATCAGATTTTGAACCCATAATATCAATTGCTTTTCTAAACGATGCAACAGTTGAACCGGCTGTGCCACCCTGACTACCGTCATCAACCATTTCTCTTCGGGCTGCCACGTTTGTTAATTTACTTTTTTCTTGATTGAATATGTTTGTACCGTCAAACCCACCTTGCAATGGAAAAGTAAATTTCGCATATTTTCTATTTGAAACACTGTCTAAGTCGTTGACTTGAAATTTCCTTGTTTTTGCCGGTTCGTCGTTAGAAATATTTCCTGCACGAATATACTCAGCATCTTTCCAAGCGTCAGTTCTAGCTAGCTTATCAGAACCTGTGTGAACCTTGATGTTTTCTAAACTGAACATATTTTTGTTAAACCGGTCGGAATCCAAAACGGTACCGTTAACATCAGCTGTGCCTGCATTTCCGCCTACTGAGAAAGAAAGTGTGTCTGTTCTATGCGTTGGAAAATGCTTTACAAAAGAATTCCAAGAAGTATCCGGTAAACTTATTTTGTTAGGTTGGGCAGGATCAGTCTTTCTAGCGGTTTGCATACCCCAGAAAAATCTCACGTCAGCTCTTTTGGTAACTCCTGTGCCTACCGCAATATTCTGTCGATAAGGAAGTGGTGGCTCCACTGTTCTTTGTAAAAAGTCAGATGAGGTGTATTTTGAGTCTGCTTCACCACAGAGAAGAGCACCTGAAGTAACTAGGTGCCTAGGGCCTCTAAAACCGACGGGAAGCGCTTCGTCTGGCACTTCTTTCTTTTTGATAGCATCTGACAGTTGTACCCTAATAAATCTAGATCTAACTGGGTGTGTACCGTCAACTATTATTTTTTGAGATTCTAAATCATTATCAAAATTAAAGAATATTTTTTGATCTCCGATCGCGCGAGCCACATATCTTGCAGAGCCTGGATCTAAACTAAGGCCTCTAAATGATTCCAAGACTCTCTTTTCATCATCTGTATCTGCAAAGTCCCTAACAATTAAATCAAAAGTACCAAATTTATCAACGTCTGAAGTACTTCTTGTAAGATTTTCTATTGATATTTTGATTCTTGTTGCGTCTCCCTCACCGTCATTTATTGACTCAACCTTAAACAGGTCATAAGCATCACTAAATACTTGTGATATCACGAACGGTGATGACGGAGCAGAGAATCTATCTTGAAAATCTTCATAGTCAATTTCTGTATCGGTGGAGGCAAGACCTCTTCCTTTTGATCCTGTTAACAAGAAGCCTATGTCTAATTTGTTTCCATTCTCAATCCCAGGTGTTAGTACACCGCTACCGGTGACGTTTGCCATAGTAGGATACAGATCATAATGACTGTATAGATAGTGACCTTTTTCTTCTATCTTAAGTGGGTCAGTGTTAAATACATTTGGAAAGTAGTTTGGTGCTGTCATATCAAACGAAGCTGTGATCACTGTTGGTTTATCCACAGCACCTTTGTACCCGTTTAGCATCATAACAAATTCTTGTGAACTTAAATCAACAGAACCTGTGATACCACCCTTTCTTCCAATTATTCTACCAGTTGCGTCTGTCCCTTCTTCTGTAGCAACAGGAGCAGCATCTCGCCCAGAGGCTAAGTTGTTACCACTTAAGTGAAGAATAACACCACTTGGCGCAAGAACTACCCCGCGAAGTATTGGAACTGATATGACTCTTTCTCCACCCGCAAAAGATTGATTTGTGCATGGTGCAAATGCTCCGGAGTCATGTTGAATATTGCCCGTATTACCTTCTGCGCCCACTTGATTCACAATAAGTGTTATCTTTTCGTTACTAGATCCTATTTCAGCAGAAACTCCCACAACACCTGCTGTTGTGGATCCTGGGCCACCTGTTGCTTTTGATGTAGTAGTATCTGACCCGTCTAACCCTACTCCGTTAATTACATTTCTTATTTTCGTTGCCAAAGCACTTGCGCTTAATCCACTCGCACCAATACCGATCATATTGGGTCCGTCATGATTTGCACCAACGGCATCAGCAAAATTAACTTGAATTCTTGTTCGGGTAGAGTCGTGTTCACCACCAGCAGCAACAGGCAATAATATTGACAGCACAAAATTACCTGACGCACCAGTTGTGGTTATAGCGTCTACAATTTTTGCTTGAACATCAGGTCCTGGTGATTGTATTCCTGCTTCACTAAAAATAGTTGAACCATTTGATTCAGAATGAAATGCCCCTAAGAAGTAAGTTCTTCCGGCAGGAACATTTGCGGGAGTTGCTAAGTTTGCACTGGCATTGTCGCCTACCAAGCCGTTAGCTTGAACTGCTTTGTCGCCAACGACGAATCCAGCATTTGTAACAACACCTGACGTTGATCTTTGTTTACCGTCGCCAGCACCTAATACTCGCAAATATGTACATGATCTTGCACTTTTTAACCATTCATTAACAGCAATCGGGCCAAACTTTTCACCGTCAGCCCCTCCGAATATTGAATTAAATTCGGAAAAAGTTGCAAATGTTATTGGCACAAAAGCTGGACCGGCAACTGCAGTACCTATAATTCCAGCTGGTACACCTTGAGGACCTGTTGGTGTCGGTCCGGATAGATCGATCTCTCTTGTGCTAACACCAGCTGATTTAAATGTTAATTCTGCCATGAATATTCTCCAATTTTTCTTATATTCTTATATATCATCATTCGAAACTAACGCCTGAATTTGTAATAATAAAGTCTACAGCAATAAACTCAACAGCACGTGTAGGTACAAGTATAATCCTACCGTTCAGTCTGTTTTGCTCGATGTCTTCATTTGAATTATTTGATGAATCCATAACAATCTTAAATCGATCAATCCCTTGTTGAGACTGTATCACTGAGAGTAGAGGAGTAACTTGAGCAACAAATCTTGCTCTTGTACTTGGCGTGTTTTGTTCAAAAATGATTCTGTTTGCAACTTCAGATACGATTCTTTTTACTTCCAATAACATCCTTCTGACATTAACTCTGTCTAATGCTGATCTTGCCTGCTGCAGTGTTTTTTGTCCAAATATTACAAACCCACCGTTAGGAAAGTTTGCTATTGGATTAATTCGAGCTTCATAAAGAATGTTTCGATCTTCTGTGTTTAGTCTAATTTCTGTGTTAATCACTTCTTCAAGCGCACCACGATTAAAACCAGCAGGAGCAAACCAAGGGTAGGCAACTGAGTCGTTGTGTGCTAAGGCGCCAATTGCTGCAATAGATGCTGGCATGTTGACAGCATCTCCATTCACCGGATCGTTTTTAATAACGTCAGGAAAGTATGTCGCGACGTAATTATTGTCTAACGCTCGACCTTCGAACTGTTCAACAGTTTTTCTAACATTTGGTCGAGTTGTCGCGTCATCATAGAGCCTATTAAGTTTGTCATCATATGCTGGCATGTCAAGTAGGTAAATTGCTTTACTATAATCACGAGTTAGCTCACTTACATGATCTGTGACAAAACTATCTCTAATTCCAGGAATTGTTATGATGTTAACTCTTGAAGCCAGCGGGTCGGTAATAATAGAAGCAGCAGCTCTGTATGAACTAACTGTATTGTTATCCGCGCCAGAACCAGGATCTGAAACTGAATTTAAATGTTCATATGACAATATTGTTCCTGCAGCCTTACCACCGCTATCAGACGATGATGCTTTGTCATTCATCAATCTTTGGTCTCTATCTAAGAAGTTAAGACCGTCAAAACCGCCGTGCATCATGTTAGTAAACTTAAGATAATCTGAAAATCTATTAAAGAACGATGAAGAAACTGCCGAAACAAGCGAAGCAAACGTGAGTCTGTTTTCAGCAGTTGATGTTACATCTTTAACATCATACCTTGGAGTGATAGGTGTTTTATTTCTAAGATAAGCTGCTTCTCTCATATGCGCTGCAGCTGTCCCTGTAATGTAATGTTTGACCGCACTGTTTAAATCAGCATAAGTTGCAACATCATCGATATTGTTTAGTGCAACTCTTGCTAAAGTAAATTTATTGTTGCAAAACTCATCTGCACCAGACCCAGTGTGAAAAACGTCTAACTTATCAATTCCTAAGAATTTTGAATAAGCGCCGATAAGTGGATTTGGTGTTGCAGAAGCATTAGATGCTAAAACAGCATTTCCGATTGTGCCAGTCAGCGGAAGTCTTTCAAACTTAACACCCCAGAACAGACGACTGTCTGAAAGCTCGAGTTTCCCGGGGAAACCTGTAAATGCCGGTGAAGTGGTTGCAGACACTAATCCTCTTGTTGCTTTAAATCTAAGAGGAACTGGCGGAACTACTGAGAAATACAGATCGCCGTCCGAGTCAGAGTGGTGACTAGATTCACCGGGTGATTCAACATATCCTATCCTTGTTCTGTTAGAACCTAGCGGGCTAGGCGCTGCATTGTCATCACGCAGTGCATCATTAAGCTTAAGCGTTGGAAGACCTCTAAAGCCAAATGGAAGTGTTTCTTTCGGTATATCACCGTCTTCAACTTGTTTGGTCATTACTATTCTTACGTAAGCAGACCTATTTGGTCTTTTACCGTCGACATTAACTCTTCTTTCAGATTCTGATTCTGCATCAAAATTATACGAAACCTTCATGTCACCAATCATAGATGCCACGTAATTTTCATCTGCAGGATTAAGTGTACATTGATTGTATTGTTCTAAAACTTTCATATCAGTGTCAGTATCTGTAAAGTCTCTTACCAAAACTGTAAAAGTACCGTACGGATCACGAGGGTTAGTCGATCTTCTTAAGTTCGATATAGAAACCTTAACACGATTATTTCCAGCGACTCCGTCATCTAAGGATTCAAAATGAAATAAGTCATACTCAGTCGATCCAAAAGGTTGTGATATGAAAGAGGTTGTCTTTGCAGCTGTGTATCTTGTGTTGAAACACCCAAAGAGCTCTCTAAAAGGCATAGCAGTATCACCACCTGCAGAGGTTGTACCTGTAGATCCAGAAGTCACAACAACTGAGTACTTAGTAGGATTTGAAGGATCTTGAGTCACTTTTGCAACTTCACTCTCAACAGAAAAGTCTGCGTATAGCATGTGCTGCTCTGACTTAAATCTGTCAGGGTTGGTGTTCAGTATCTTGCCAATATAGTAGTTGCTAGTTGGATCAAGTGACGCTGTCAATATTCTAACGCCTGCAAAGCCTTCATCGTTTTTAAATGATGTACCCAGTGCAGAAGATATAACCAGTTTAAACATGCCCTGTTTTTCAGATCCATCGTATTCACTAACTGTTGCGGTATCGTCAGATGTGCCGGCAGCTGTGTAATTTCCGTCATGGTTCATTACTTCTAGTCTGGCCCCGGATGCAAGAAGTACCATGCCTCTCACCAAGCCCACAGTTGCGTCACCGGCTATATTAAAAGTATCATTGTCAGTAAAGATAGGATAACCTACAGTTTCGTATTCTGTACTAACTGTGTGAGAAGCAGCTAAGAACTGAACTGAACCTTCATGGCGCTCGTTGGTAACTCCGGCGATGTCACCAGGGCTGAGGTTGGCTGTACCGGCTTTTGACCCAGAAATCCTCAAGCCTGCGTTTTTAACAGTGCCTTTAATCTGCGTAACAGATATGTCACCTGATGTATTGTTAGCTCCTGCACCTAACACACGTATGTATGTCAAGGCTGTTCTTTTTTGCAAAAATGCATTCACTGCATAAGGCCCAAACATCTCTGGGTCTAAAGTACCAAATTTTCTCTCAAAATCTAAAAAAGATCCAACTGTCACTGGAACAAATGCGGGCCCTTTAAGGGCTGTCCCTATTACTCCTGCAGGCACACCTTCAATTGTTCTTGTTCTTCCAGACAGGTCAATTTCTCTTTCAAAAAAACCCGGTGATCTGAATGTCTGTTCTGTCATCAATCACTCCTATTTAACATACATAACTATCGTCTTAAATGTGAAATTTCTATTGTTTATCATTCGTATTGCCTTTCTATTTTTTTAATTATCAAAGAAGAGGCAACAGTTTCTCCGGCGCGCTTATTTCTTGTCAGCACTTTTGAGAATTCGACTTGAGACTCACCAGTAAAAGGATTGACAATTATATTTTCAAGTTCTTCTGAAGATTGTCCTCTTTTAAGCTCTTCTCTCAGATCCTGTGTGCTTTTTAAATCGCTTAAGACGTTTTTTTGAAATGTCTCAGGCTGTCGCTCTGGTTGATTATTTTCAACAATTTTTGCTCTATTTTCCTGATACCCAAAATCAATTACTGGCGCAGACGTATAAGCCCGCATGAGATTAGGTAAACCTGGGTGCTTAGGGTTAATGATATACCCAGGAACAGAAAGACTGATCGTGTGTTTTATTACTCTTTCATCGTCAGAGTAATTGTCAAAATTGCTTGAGTTTCCAAACGGAGGCTTAAAAAATGCAACTAGTTCAAAACCTGAATCTGTTTTCATAGTTATTTCTTCTCCTTGCCCTTCAAAGTTAACAAGAAGCGTTTCCATCATTTGATTTGCTTGACTAAGATATTGTGTCCAAAAAATAACATCATAGCTTATTGAAATAAACTCAGGGTAGGGTATCTCAATAATTTCAAATATATTGTTGTTTAAATTTTCTTCAATTTTAATATTACCTTTAGACCCAATATAAGAAACATTCATTCCGTTTCTTCTAGAACCAATATGGTCTGGTTTAGAAATATTTCCTGGGACTATGTCACTGCTTAAAAAACTATTTTTTGATGCAACATTTTTTTGGTTTGTGATCCCTTGTTTATTAATAATGTTTTGATATTCTCTGTCTCTTTCGCTAAGTCGTCTTTTAATTATGTAAGACGGTTGCTCACGAAAAGTTATTGCAGTTTTTTTACCACCTTGATCAGGTGAAAAATCCACGTCGCCTCTCATAACAGAAATAATAGGCAAGATCAGCGCATTGTTTTTGTCTCTAATGGGATTTTTTCTTCTTGTCAATGCAAACCTTTCTCCTGCAGCAAAAACAACAGGAACTTTTTTTGATTCGCCTTTTTGTGTGGTTTGAAAGTTTAATTTTTCATCAAACAGCTTAAAAACAGCACGATCAATGTCTTCGATTCCTATCGAGGGGAAGTCAAAATTTTCAGGTGGGTTGTCACCTTCAAACTGCTTGATCGTTTTTGTTCTTTTTTTAGGCATTATTCATCTCCATAAAAAGATGACCCAACCCCAGTTTGATCACCTTCTTTTGAAACTTCTTTAGGGCCGGTAAGTGGTTTGTCTAAAACTCCGTTCTTTTGCAAGTCTCGTACGTCAGCTGTTTTTCCTGACTTGTTCCTTTCAAAACCTCGTTGCTGAATAAATGTCTCTTGGACAGCATTTTCGTCTGTGTAAGCCTCTGAAGTTGGTCCAAAAACTTTTGAGATAAACTGACCCTTTCTGCTCTGTTTACCCGTTATTGTTATAAACCTTTTGTGCTCTATCTGACCAAATATAGTATCAGTTGCAGGTGCTTTAATCACTTCAAAAAATAGAGTTCCGTATGAGAAGAAATCACCTTCCAGTATTTCAATTTGCTTATCAAGCAAGTCTCGAGATTGCATGTATACTTCTATGGTGTAGTTTTCTTCTGAACCAAATCTACCTGTTTGAATGTCTTGTGGGTTATATTTTACCAAACACTCTATTTCAATCGGGTCATCAAATATCTTATTTTGTGACTCTTCGTAAACATCGTGCACTTTTGATTTAGCTTCACTAATTGGAAAATAATATATCTTTTGTCCTACGACATCCTTAATTACTTCTTTGGCCAAGTCGTTGATTAAATTTAACTCTCGTGGTGTAATAAAAAGCCTTGCCATAATTTAACCCATGAAGATAGCCTTGCCGTTCGGCATAGGCACATATTTAAGTTGCTTGTTCATGAACTCTGCCCTATTTGACTGCATTTCTATTAGCTTGTCATAGGTCATTGTTTCTAGCATTTCTTTAAGTTTGTCTCTTAAATTGGTTTGATCCTCCCTACCCTGGCTTATTAAATCCCCGCCATTTAATGAAACTTCCGCACCGGGAACGGGTATCGATCCAAATTTAGACCTGATCAATCCTAAAGTCTCTCTAGATAGAGCAACAGTGTATTGTCTAATCCACTGACGACCAATGGAGTTGATTCTTGTGTATTGTATATTACCAAAAGGTAGATTACCCATGTTAGAGACACCATGCACTGTTGCATCTTTATAAGAGGGTGAATTAGGATCCGGATACTGGCGGACTCGAAGCCAAAGATTTTTATTACCTTTTGTGGGAGTAGGAAATAATCTAATTTTAGTCCCTTCAACTCTGTAGCTATAGTTTGATCTTCTTACACGATTTGACAAGTCTAACTGCCCGGCACGAAGAATATCTTCAAAAACAGGCAATACGTAAAAAATAGTTTCGGGTGTAAAAGATTCAAAACTAAATTCATTGTTAAGATAGTTTATAGCAGAAGTTGTATCGAAAAAACGGTATGCTGCTTGCGGATTAAAATGAAAAACTTCTGCAATTTTAATCTTACCTTTCGTGTCGTCAAATACAAGAGATCCATCTTCGTTTTTTAGTTGTGTGTATATATCGTAGTCTTGCACACTCCCTGTCAGTGCAATAGATCCTGACACCATATTGTAAGAGCCACCAATCCCTGCTTCCATTGCGTAAGGTTCAGCAAATCGTGTAAGGTATTCTAGATTCTCTCTAGGGAATTTTTCTTCAGCACCAGACATGTCGCTACCTGTTGGAAAACCAAGGTAGTTAACAAGTTGTGACTTTGCCTGATATTGATTTAGTATTGAACTGTATTCTAAAACTGCTTCTTCAAGGTTAGAAAAAATCTGCTTTTTGGTTAATTCCACAGAAAGAATATCATCACCCATTTTTCGCTTTACAAAAGTAACCATACTGTCAGCTTCACCCTGAAAATCAGTATCGTTATCGTAAATTCCAAAAGGTGTTGGGTTTTGTATTTGTATAAAATTGGCCACGCTTTGTCCTCATACTTCAATGTAGAGCATATATGATTATATAGGTAAACGCAACTCGACTAAACAAATTATACTTAATAATAATTATCTTCTTAGATTACAAACTTACGACTAAACTTTAAACACTGGCAACAATATATTCTAGATCGCACGAAGCTGTATCCGTCTGAACAGATATCTTTACTAGATCTGCCAATTGACCTGACGATGCTGCACCTGCATTATTTGCGTCCATCGTATCAACAGTGCCTCCAGCAGTGTCACAATTGTATATAAAAGACTGACCTTTGTCAAGCTTGATAGCAAACTCATCGTTACTTTCGTTAGTAAAAAAAAGATTAAGGTGGTTTGTATCATCTAAATTTGTAAATCTCATGTACCTTACATCTGACTTGACATAACTACCTTTTCCTATCGCAGTCCCAAAAGCTAACAACTCCAATTTATCTGTTGTTGCTGTCACAATTCTTTTTGAAATTTCGCTGACACTAGCAATTGAAAGCGTGTTTGTTGAGCCCTGATCTCTTCCGTTTAAAACTAACCTCTCAGTTATGGTTACAGTCATTGTTGCGCTTGTTAATGTAGTTGTCATTTTTTACCCCATGCAATAGTTTTTAGCAGATTATTCACCGCCGCCTGAATCTCCACCTTCACCGTCACCAAAGTCTGACGCAAACATGTTGTCTCCGGCAAAATAAGGATACAGGTTCATTATGTTTCTTTTCGATTTTTTGGCTTTCTTCTTTTTAGATTTTTTTTTATATTTTCTTTCTGATATAGCACTGTTTAATCTGTAACCTTCTACGCCGTGCGCTTCGTGTGGGTTTTTCTCAGACAGGTCTTTGCTATCTTTGACTTTCTCTAGCAAGCTTGCAGGAATATCAGTTTCGACATTGCCGCTTGGCCATTGGACATCATAAACAGCAATATGGCCGGACTCATCTAAACTATGCCACAGAACTTCACCAACTTCATTTAAAGCAGAATCCTTCCGCTTGACGTGTGTCAGTCAAGTATGCCCTATAATGTCGTCGTGAGCTTTTGTTTTGTATTTAATATCATCTAAACCGTAACTATACTTTTTGTAAAAACCAATCTTTTCTAAACTCTCACGAACAATCATGCGTAAAACAGATTCAGACAAGCCCCCAGTTTCTATATAGTCACCTGATTTATGTTGAGAAATATTCTCTATTTCATCTGCTATAAAAACCTTGAGCTCGTCTTCTGAGTCTAGGTCATCAGGTCGTTTCGCGCCTGTTTCATCTTCTAGCTTTTTCAAGCCGTCTTCTACAGCAGACAAACCAGCGGCGCCACCCTCACCACCTTCAGCTTCAGAATCTCCAACAGTTTTTACAATTTGATTCTTAATTGCATCTTTACTAAGCACCGTTTTTGCCTCTTGTTCTAGAAGCATTCTTAGACGTCTTCTTGATATTTTCATTTTTTCTGCCCTCCTGGAGCATGTTACTTTTATTAAATTATTCTCTTATATGAACGCATCTGGGTGTTTCTTGGCAAGTTCAGTTGATACTTTTTTTGAATTTACTTCTGCTTTATTTCTTAATTCATCTTCAGCTAGCTTGTCCGCAATGGCTTGATCTACTTTCATTGCGTTGCTGGTTACTTTCTGAGCTTTTTTTGTAGCCTTTGCCGCGGTTTTTGCTGCTCGATATGCTGCTTTTGCAGCATCTCCAATCCCCGGAATAAACGCAAAAGCAGCAATTGCAGTTTCAATTTTTCCTTCATCACCACCGGATTCAAATACTTTTTTCAGCGCTATTCCGAGATCTTTTATGTCTATTGCTTGTCCTATTACCGGGACAAATCCTGCCATTATTTCTGAAATCACAAGAAAAAATTGACCCTGAGTGGGGCTTAAAGCCTTAATGTGGTGTTTTGCCTGCGCAGATGCTCGAACAGGATCGTGATAAATGTCAGGCGTTATTTCACTAATTGTGTATTTTTCTATTAATATGTTTAATTGTCTTCTGGTTATTTTCACATGAACCTCTAGATGGCTACGTTAGTGTCTAGTTTTGTGGTGCTTGCCTTTTTTTCCAAAAGTTCCGTGCACACCAATTTTGCCTGATACTTCTGGGTGACTGATATGAACTTTTCCATGGTCTAGGCCAAGATGAGCACCTGCTGAGCCTTTTGCAAAAAGATTTAAATTACCGTCAAGAATTGCTTTTGAGATTTCAGCTTCAAATCCTGCATGACTTCCTTTTTCTCCGCTTAAACCAGGAAGTTCTATGTGTACGCCGCCTTCGATCTCCAATCCCTTTTCAGAATCAACCAGCACACCGTGAATTCCACCACCTACTTTCCCCTTGTCTGTTATGTGAAACTCATATCCCGAATGATTGTTGTCGAATTTTGGATATATCATAAAGGCTGGTCCTTTTTTAGACGGGTCTGCGATGTGACTAGCAGCATGTTTAGCAGTCTTTAAGTCTGCTTCTGCAGTACCTACCTTCGAGGGTTCACCTTCGTTTAAAATTGATTCTTTAATAATTTTTATGAGTTGCCTTTTTGTTATTTTCATTTTTTTGCACCTTGCATGAAATTTCTGATTAATCTTGTTCTACCTTGTGAGTTCACGATGTGTGCAACATCATTCGGCACGCCATTACTATCTAAGTATCCCTTGACTGCAGTAACATTCTTTATTGAATCATCGAAAAAACTAACAAATCTAATGTCATATTGTTGAATATAGCTATCAATCACCTGAACTTTGGCAATAGGTTCAGAACTACCTACACCTACAAAGTCGATGTTCACATCATCCAGCATGTTGTCTCTTAAAAAACTCCTAACGTCTTGCTCAACTTCTTGTTTTCTGGCTGTCAATATTAATATAATTCTGTTTCCTTCTTCTGCTCTTACAAAATTACGGAGTATACGAAAGACAGGTGAAACTGGTTGAGCTTTTGATGCATCAACCCGAGCGAATTCATCAAAAGAGGACGCGTCGTAGTACTCATCCTGTTTTGGCACATAAACTGCATACTCATCTGATGTTAGCATTCTAAAACCAGGCGCTTCACTAGGAGTGTAGAGTTTAACCATCTCACCTGTATGTGCTATTGTATCATCAAAATCAAGTACCCTAAGTTTAAGTGATGATGATTGTCGGAGAGCAATCTCGTATATAAGTTTTCTTAGCTGTTTTTCTGATAGTATCATAGAAGTCACCCCGAATCATCCTTATACAATTCTGGGTCAATAGGCTCTTTTTTAAGTGCACCTTCTTTATTTCTATCAAACCATTCGCCTGAAGATTCATCAGTCTGGATCGGCCCGCCGGCGGCCCATGTATTACAAGTTCTAGCACTGTGACATTTAAAGTGATGCATCCAGCAATACCCTAGCACACCGAATTCATCAGCAACAGGCTCAGATGTTATTGCAGGTATACAATCATCAACCATCTTAGGTGATCGATCGAAAGCAACACAATTACCACAGTTAGATTTCTTTGCTGCTTTTGGCGAAGTTCCCCACTTTTCTGCTATTTTTTTCCAGTATTTTCCAGGAAATTCAACATTAAGAGGCCCGTACATAATCCAGTCAAGTTTGCGAGCTCTGTCGCGGTTTGCTGTGTTAACACTTATATCAGTTGTTGCTGTTGGACACTGTGTTTCTTTTGAACCACCGCGTTTTTTCTTTTTTCTGCGCCGTTTTCTTTTTTCTTGAAGCATCTTGTATTGCACTTCATTTTGTTTTTGTGCACCTTTGTCAATCTGGTCTTTTGGTGCAGTGCCCCATTTATAATTGTTATGACACTTTCCATATTTTAAACTACAACCCACGCATTTACCAGTATAATCTTCGTGGTTTGAGTCTGTAAGTTTGTCTGCTTCAGCACCTTTGTGAACATGTCCACATCTTGGGCATATGTATGGTGCACCAGTTGACTGCTTACCGTCTTCGCCGTCTAAACAATCCGGGTCTTTCTTACCTTCAAATAAATAAGACTCAATAATCATTTTAAGTTTACGGCGCGTAATTCTCATTTCTTACACTCTGTCGGTAATTGCGACTTAAGGGTTTTTTTGTAGACTTTTATATCAGGTTGGTCCCATTTTAATTTCGGACAGTATTCTTTGTGATCTTTCTTGTCTTGAAGAAATAGCTCAAGCGCTTGCATATCACGCTTAAGATCGTCAGTGGGCTCAGCAACCGATGCATTAAATAAAAGTAAAAACAAACCCGTCGTCATTATCTCGTCACCATCTGCTCGATCCGACCCAGTGAACCCTTCATGTACTCGATATCTTTCTCGATTCCAATGATGTTCTTGGCGTTGTCGTCCGAGCTCGCGATCTTTTTTTCAAGCACACTTATTACCTGCTCTGCGTCACCTAAGTCGTTTTGTAACTCAGCAACTTTTACATTTGTATTCCAGACCCAACCAGCAAGGGGCAGGACCAGAATAGACATTATGAGAGAAAAAACCTTCCAAAGGTCGTCCTTAGATATACTAGCCATTTTTGTTCCTCATTCTTTTTGTTTTTCTTTTGCTGGCTTCTTTTCTCTGTTTGGCATAGTTGTATGCCCTCTTGAGTCGAGCTTTTGTTTTTGGATCCTTTGCGTTTTTATAAGCAGCACGTGCCCGCTGGTGTATAAGGTTAATTATCTGTGATTGGCGCTTATGACTTTTACTTTTAAAACTTTTCTTTCTTAAAGTCCTCTTAATCGCTGCAGCTGAACTAAATTCGACCCGGACTGTGTCTTTAGGGTTTTCGTCAGTATATAGCCGGCGACCGGTGCCTTTTGGTTTTTTGCCTGTTCCTACTTTAGGATCAGCTTCGTTAATCTTTTCACAGTTTGAAACCCTTCTACCTGACTGAGGTCCTATTTTTGTCTTTACGCCAGACTGTGCGCCAGGTGCAAAGCCTTTGCCACAAGGATTGTCGTGTTTGTTTCTCGGAGGTCGATACCTTGGGTGCTTTCCGCCCTTTTTGACTTCTTCAACATCAGACTCGCTCATTCTTTTGCCTATTTCAATCGCAGCTAGCTGCTTTACAGCAGCTGCCCTTGTCTTGTGTGGCTTCTTAGAAAAAGCTTTTCTACGCTTTTTACCCTTGCGAGGCTTTTTCGGATAGACTTTCCACCCACCCGGAACTTTTCTTATAACCTCGCGGATCAAAAAACGAAGCTGATCCTCTGTTAATCGCATTAGTGATCGTAGTCACCGGCGAGAATATCTCGGCAGCATTCCATCAGTGCTTGCTTTGTTACAGGGCAAGAGCAACATTCGATTAAGCACATAACTGCAGCACAACAGTCTTCACGTGAGACCTGCCCTTTTCCCGAGGTTGCACCCATCATTGATGTGTGTGATGATGTGTGCATAGGCATTAAAGAATCTTCACCCATATCAGGCATCATTTCATGACCGTGTTCATCACATTCACAGGGTGAGTGGCCACATGCATCACAACCGTGAGGATCACGAGAAAAAGCACCGATCTTTCCCATGGGTTGCATGTCTGCCATTCCCATCATCTTAAATTCTTGCAAAATCATTCTTTGTAGTTTTCTTCTGTTTAATTTTGACATCTCTGTCCTCCTGTTATAACATCCTTTATAAATATGCATTAAGTTTGGTAAGTGCTTGTAGATTTTAACCTCGTTTGCGGAATGCATAAAAAAAGGCACCCGAGATGAGTGCCTTTCGTTATAAATACTAATTTAAATATTAGAACTGATCTTAAGCTGGTTCTGCGTTACCAACGTAAAGTACAGATATATTGACTACCGGTGATCCGGAGCCTGTATTATTTCCTGCATTAACAACGTTGACTGTAACGAGAGAACCTACAGCTAGTAGTCCGTTTGTAATGGTGGTACCAACGACACCGTTAGCCCCTACGTTTAAGTCTGCTGCACCAGCTGCACCAGAATCAGTTGCTGAAGCACCTGCAATCTCAGTGCCACCGACGTCGGCGTTGGCTTTAAGCTGCAGGTTCATGATTTGGTTGTTTCCAGCTGTGCCAGCTGTCACTAATGACATGCTAATTGAAATAATATTAGAATTAGCAGGTAGCGTCTTGGATAGTGATCCTGCTAATGTCGTGTTTCCTAAAGTGAGTGTAACATCTTCAGAATATGCGTAAAGACCAAAATCGCTTGAATTGCTTGGGGCAACTTGTAATGATGATCCTGATTTTTGTACTAGTCCTTTTGCAGAACTAAATTGTGCTTTTGGCATAATATTTCTCCTATGATTAGAAAATTTGTTCACAAAACACGATACACTGGTGATTTCAGTTTACTATGCTTGTATCGAGTCTTATTTAAGTATTATTTGATTTTTTATTTTACCCAATTTTTTTTACTAAGTACTTGCCAAATTTGCTCAACGCGTGGATCTGCTCCACCTGATGATTTCTTTGCCAGTTCAGATTTTAAAGCAGCAACTTCTTTTCTAAGGGCTGCAATGTCTTTTTCGCATTTTGCGCAGCACTCTTCAGCTGCAGATTTTTTAGTTGCCATTTTTAAACTCCTGTGTATAAAATTATTTGATGACGGTTATAAATATACTGTGCCAAAACAAAGTTTAAAGGATAATTAAGAAGGAGTGGCGATGATGCGACCAATTATTATACAAAACAGCAACATACCAAAGTATCTGTCAATCTTTATTAACATTTACGCAATCACACTCTACCCTTTCATCATCTGCAGAGAAGAGATGGATGAAGTTACGTTAAACCACGAAAAGATACACCTGGCCCAGCAGAAAGAGCTCTGGATCATAGGGTTTTATTTGCTATATGTTTACTATTGGTTACGCGGAAAGATGCAAGGACAATCATCTCTGATTGCCTATTTGAACATTCCGTTTGAGTGTGAAGCATACATTAAAGAAAAAGATTTAGACTATCTTACAGAAAGAAAGAACCATAGTTGGAAATCTTATATCATTTAATTTAATTTAATTCCAGACCACAATAACACGGAAGCCTGCCAAATATGTTTGTCAAGCAAGTTTGTTGGAATGAGCCACTTAAGGGGTAGCTCTTCTTTTGGTTTGTGAATTACTGTTGAACTCCCCATGAGCCCTTGCTGTTGCGAAACAGTTACCTCTTGCTGTCGAATCCAGTGAATTCTGGAGTCACTAGAATAGACTGACGTGCCTAAAACAGTTAAGTCACTATCATATAGAATCATATTGATAACAATCTGATGATCATCGACTGTAATAATGGTTTCGAGCAGCATGTGATTGTTTTTAAATGCGCACTTCTTAGGATCAATTAAGTAATCACAATTATCCCAGATGTAGCTAATTGTGTCTTTGTCATACACATTGACTTTTGCATGGGAAGCGATTGTCTCATAAGCGCCTCTCTCATTTTTGACCTTTGCGCTACGCCAGTACCTTGATGTGTAACTAAAAACTGTTTTCTTTGCTACTACAGCCTCCACTTCTTTGGACTGAATGTCCATCACGATCGGAGCAACATAGACTTCAAAATCTTTGTGCGCCTCTACTATTATAGTTTTATCAGCTTTGAGCTCTGGCTGCTCTGCCCAAGAAATGCTCATTAGATACATGAAGATTAACGCCAACATATTTTTCCCCTGTTTATTATATAAATATCCATGCAAGCAAAAAAGGATGCTTAAAAAGCATCCTTATGTACGCAAATCACTTGAAAATACTCATCATTCAGAACCTGTTACAAACTCAAGAAGCTCGCGAGCTCCATCAATAACATCTTCAATAGTAACATCTACAACTTGCTTGTGTGTTTCCCATGAGAGATGTGACTGGTGTTCTAATATCTCTTTCGAGAGCCCTAAAAGCTGCAACCTCAATTCAACTGGTGATGCACCTGCAGCTACCATCATCAATTCTTCAGGTTGATTATGTGCTTCTTGTGGTTCTTCAGGTGCAACTTCTTTCTTTTTTCTTGGCATGATACCTCCTACGCAAAGACGCAAAAATTATAATCTGAAACAGCGACTTGTACACTTTGTTTATTTTGTCTGCACAAACCTATAGAGTTTTTCCGCCTCAGAAATAATCTCTTCTGTTGTCGGTGGGTTTGGCCAGAGAACAGTCTTAAGATCAACCATATCACGATCACAAAGATATCTAATTCTTTCATATTCTTGATGATATCTGTGCGTTAAGATTTTCTCAGCCTGCCCCAATAGACCTGCCCTTAATGTGTAAGGTGTTCCACTCATATTTTCTCCTGTGTGTAATGTGTGAATCAATTGTTCTTTACCAAACGTATTATACACAGTTTAGAGAGAGTTTATAAAAACAAAAAAGGCGCCCACAAGGAGCGCCTTTTGTTTATATCACCCGAAGGTGTTGGATTAGATTACATCCATATCCAAACAAGTAACTGTTCCGTAGAAGTCTGCACGAACCATTTTCTTACCGTAACGGGTCATAACGCCCTTACGTGGTGTGAAGTCTTCTGGAGCGAAGATTGTAGGAGTAACAATCAGTGGTACGTAAGGAGCATAGACGTATCCAGACTCTAAGTAAGAACCACCTTTGTATCCAACAAGAACTTTGTTACGTGGGAAGTAAGGATCTTTGTAAACCGTGAAACGATTTGAAAGAGAACCAATTGCTTCAGCACCTAAACTGAAAGGTGTAGCAACTTGACCTTGACCATCAATCTTGATGCTTGGCTTGTAGAGAACAGAAGCTTCGAAGATTGTAGCAACTTCAGGTGAAACCACGATGAAGTTAGCAGAACCACGAAGAGTCTTTCTATGGATTTCATTTGCTACGTCGATAACAGTCTCAGTTAAAGTCTCATACCATTCACGAACGGTACCGGTGAAAGCTGGTCCTGGGTTAAGAGTAGAAGCACGAGCAATCTCAGCTCCAGTTCTCTTATTAACAAATTTACCTGGTGAACGACTCCAGAAGAAGTTTGCACCTTGTGCTCCATTAAGAAGATCTCCAA
>MDTG01432021.1_pt1 | contig 18843 bp, 19 predicted proteins | sample 811421 | NCBI WGS metagenome assembly MDTG01 (sample SAMN05326645, study PRJNA326480) | marine metagenome | isolation source: seawater | place: Pacific Ocean: South East | collected 2011
ACAAGATCGGATAAATTCGTGAGCGTTCAACATCATAAACTCTCAAATGGTTTCCAAATTGTAACTGAGCATATGCCGGGCATGCAATCCGCTTCAGTTGGGGTGTGGGTCAAAGCGGGAGGGCGGCACGAAAGATTAAATGAAAACGGGATCGCGCATTTTCTAGAGCATATGGCGTTCAAAGGCACAAAGTTACGGTCCGCCCTTCAAATTGCGGAGATGATTGAAGATGTCGGAGGGTATATCAACGCATATACCTCTCGCGAAGTCACAGCTTATTACACACGCGTTTTGAAAGAAGATGTTGCACTGTCTATTAATCTTCTCTTCGACATTCTGCAAAATTCTGTTCTTGAAGAAAAAGAAGTTGAGGTTGAGCGCGGTGTAATCCTTCAAGAAATTGGTCAAACTCTCGATACGCCAGATGATGTGATCTTTGACTGGCTACAAGAAACTTCTTTTCCCGGCCAAGCGCTCGGGCGAACTATCCTTGGTCCTAGTAAAAAGGTCCAAGGCTTTACAAGTAAAGATCTACAAGGTTTTATTGCCGAACACTATCATCCCGAACGCATGATCTTGTCTGCAGCAGGTGGCATTGATCATGAGGAAATAGTAAAACTTTCTGAAGCAAGTTTTGGAACGCTCTCATCCAATGCCAAGTCCGAAAAATTTGAAATAGCAAAATTTATTGGTGGGGAACACCGAAAGCAAAAGGATCTAGAGCAAGCACATATGGCCCTTGCCTTTGAAAGTCCAAGCTACCGTGACGATGATATTTATACTGCTCAGATCTATTCAGTGGCACTTGGGGGTGGAATGTCATCTCGGCTTTTTCAGGAAATTCGCGAAAATCACGGGCTTTGCTACTCAATCTTTGCGCAAACTGGTGCATTTAGTGATACAGGAATGACAATGATTTATGCTGGCACAAGTGCAGAACAGTTGCCCGATCTAATGAAGCTTACCTTTGGTGAACTCAAGAGGGCAGCAGATGATATGAGCACAAATGAATTGGAACGGTCCAGAGCTCAAATGAAAGCAGGAATGTTAATGGGGTTGGAAAGCGCCTCAAACCGAGCAGAACGTTTAGCCCGTTTAGTCCAAATTTGGGGATATGTCCCAGATTTAGAAGAAACTGTCATGAAAATTGAAAGTGTAACGCTGGAACGCTTGCGCGTATTTGCAGAGAAAATCGCTTCGAAAGCTCCATTATCCCTAGCACTATACGGACCCGTCGATCATGCTCCAAAACTTGAAGATGTGAAACAAAGCTGTGCTGCCTGATGTTCTTTCTCAATCGCAGAGTGAGCATAGAGACCGAGAGCCTGGTCCTTCGCCCACCAGCACATCGGGATTTCACAGAATGGGCAAAGCTGCGCTCGGAGAGCCGTAAATTTTTAAAACCTTGGGACCCGACATGGGCAAAAGATCATCTAACGCGCAAATCGTTTGCGAGACGTGTTTACTGGTCACAGAAATCAATCAATGATGGTGTGGCTTACCCCATGATGTTGTTGCACAAAAGGGAGAAGCATCTTCTTGGCGCAATCACTTTGGATAATATTCGTCGAGGCCCGTCTCAAGTTGGCACAATCGGTTATTGGATGGGACAAAAATACGCCCGTAACGGATTTATGCAGGAAGCACTGCGAGGCATGGTTAGCTACGCTTTCGGAACCTTAAATCTAAGCAGACTTGAGAGCGCCTGCCTACCAGAAAATAACGCGTCTCGCGGTTTGCTTGAAAAATGTGGTTTTAAATATGAAGGCGTAGCGCAGGCGTATATCCAGATCAATGGACGCTGGCGTACGCATGTGCTTTATGCTTGCCTGCGTAATGATAGGCGTGGAAAGACAGATATTGTTTAGAGCTATGCAAATAAAAAGTTAATGCTAGTTTACTAAATAGGATAAAGACGGACAGTTCTAATGAAACTTCACGCCGTAGATGATACTTTTATTACCCATCTGAAGAAAATTCTACCTGAAGGCGTTATCCATCCAGCAGAGCCGCGCTATCTGGAAGAACCTAGAGGGCAATGGATGGGCCAAAAGGCTCTACTAGCGCGTCCAGAAACGACAGAGCAAGTAAGTTTGCTTATAAAAGCTGCATATGAGGCAAGGGTGGCGGTAATTCCATATGGCGGAGGTACGGGCCTTGTTGGTGGACAAATCATGCCGGTGGGTCCATCACCTTTGATCTTATCGTTGGAACGAATGGACAAAATCCGTAAAATTTATGCATCAGAAAATGTTTTGATTTCTGAAGCCGGCGTTACTCTTGCCGAGGTACAAAACGCAGCTTACGAAGCCGATCGGCTCTTTCCGCTCTCGCTTGCTGCTGAGGGGTCGGCAAGAATCGGAGGAAACCTGGCGACCAATGCAGGCGGTATAAATGTGTTGCGTTATGGAAATGCTCGCGATCTCTGCATAGGATTGGAGGTTGTCCTGCCTGATGGAAAAATCTGGAACGGTCTAAGCCGATTACGGAAGGATAATACCGGCTACGATTTACGCAACTTGTTGATTGGATCTGAGGGCACGTTGGGTGTAATTACAGCTGCTTCTTTAAAACTTTTTGAGCAACCGTCCCACCTCTACACCGCTTTTTTGGAAGTGGCATCTCCCAGCGCAGCAATTAATATTTTGTACACATTACGGGCAAAGTTGGGCAGTGTGGTAAGCGCTTTTGAATTGATACACAAACAAGGTTTTGATTTTCTGAGTGAGAAAATCCCTGAAATTAAATTACCCTTTAAGGAAGCATCAGAATGGATGGTACTTTTAGAACTTGGATATGAGGGAACCACAGATGGAGAAAGCTCGATTGACACTTTTTTCACGGTGGGGCAAGAAAAAGGACTTATAACAAATGCTATTATTGCTCAATCCGAAGGGGAACGACAAGAATTCTGGGCTGTCCGCGAACATATCCCAGAAGCAAACCGTTTAATCGGCTCCATTTCTAGCCATGATATTTCCCTACCATTGTCTGCCATACCTGAGTTTATCGAACGCGCAAAAGTTTTGATTTCAAACTTGGGGGCATTTAGAATTAACTGTTTCGGCCATTTAGGCGATGGGAACCTTCATTTCAATGTTTTTCCAATTCCGGGCAAATTACACCAAGTCAACGTCAAATCACAAAACAGAATCAAATATCAAGTACATCAGCTTGTGAACTCGATGGAAGGTTCTATAAGTGCGGAGCATGGAATTGGTCGGCTCAAACTTGCTGACCTTGAACTTTACGCAGACCCGACCAAGCTCTCGGCGATGCGCGCCATTAAAGATGCATTGGACCCAAGAGGCATAATGAACCCAGGCGTTATATTGCGTCCATTATAAGAGTAAGCCAAGTTTTTCATTTTCCCCATTATAATGTGTTTGTATTATGGAGACTTCAGGCTTTACAGACAAACTTCGATCTGGCTTGATCCGAATGTAGCATCATGAGGAATAGCATGGCAGTTTCAATAGATGAAAAAGGCGGTATTTGGACCGTTGTGCACGCGCGTCCTGAAGCAGGTAATGCTATGGATCCTGAAAGTGCCACGGCACTTTTTGAATCATTCAAAATGTTTGATGCCGATGATAATGCTAGAGTTGCCGTATTTTAGGGGTAAGGTGGTGCTTTTTGCGCTGGGTGGGATTTGAAACATGTCACAGACTTGGCTTGTTCAGGCACTTTAGAAATATATGATTTTCCGCCTGGAGGAGAACAACCGATGGCTCCCATGAGACTAAATCGGCTTAATTTATCCAAACCCGTGATTGCTGCTGTCTCTGGCCCTGCTGTGGCAGGTGGGATGGAATTTGCGTTTTGGGCAGCTATACGCGTGATGGAAAAAGTGCTTACATCGGCTTTTACTGCCGTTGTTGGGGTATTCCTTTGATAGATGGAGGAACAGTCCGTTTACCACGTCTCGTTGGAGAAGGACGCGCGATGGATCTGGTACTCACAGGGCGAAAAGTAGATGTAGAAGATGCTTTGCAAATTGGACTACGGGAATATCTTGTACCTTACGGCCAAGGACGCGAGAAAGCAGAGGAACTAGCCAAGAGCCTTTTGCAATTTCCAGAAAGCTGCATGAAGGCAGAGCGCTGGTCGGTGCGAAACCAGCGCGGACTACCAGAACAAGACGCTCTAAGAAAAAAATGCTGGAACAATAAAGCAGAGCTGTCGAGAGGAGGTATTGCTCGCGCCAGGCGGTTTGCAAGCGACAAAGGCCGTGGAGGCAGTTTCAAAGATTTACAGTTCAAGCTTCAAATTTTTCAAAATTCATATCACTTCTTAAGTCACTTCCCGTTCAGCCCAACCCGCAAATACTTTTTCTAAGGCAACAACGACATAATAAAGAATGATGCCAAGTAGGGCCAATGCTATAAGAACAGAAAACATTAGAGGATAATCGGCATTTGTTTTGCCACTGTCAAAGAGCGCACCTAGGCCGCGACCATGCGGCGATACAATCTCCATCAAGTTGGTGCCAATGAATGCCAACGTAACTGCAACTTTCAGTGCTCCAAAAAATTCAGGTAAAGTTTTTGGAAGCGCAATTTTCCAGAAAATTACAGCCTTTGATGCTCCGAGTGCTCTAAGAATATCACGGTATTCAGGTTCTAATGTAGATAATCCAATGGACACAGAAACAGCAATTGGAAAGAACGAAATCATGAAAGCAATAAGAATCGTATTTAGATCATGCTGACCCACAAAAATTAAAGCCACAATAGGGACAACCGTTGCTTTCGGTATAGCGTTAAAGCCTACGAGAAGCGGATAGAGTGCTTCTCTCATAGTTTTCGAAAACCCCATAACCATGCCAAGCCCAACGCCTACAACTACAGCGAGTAATAATCCCACGACTGTGCGCCATAAAGTATCCCAACCGTAATTTAAAAAGAGTACTCGGAACTTCCAAAAGGCCGGCCATAAGTCTGAGGGTGACGCCATTTTGTAATTTGGCCAATCGTTAACCCAGACTAAAGCTTCCCAGAAAACAAGAAATATGGCCATTGCGATTAAGGGAATTGCGATTTTTTTCATATCTTGTCGTTCCCCCTGCCCTGCGCAATTTTAATTTGGTGACGCAAATCATTCAGCATTTCAATCGACCCTGCTGTATATAAGTCGTCCAGTGCCCTTGGAGCCTTTTGAGGAATGTCTAATACATATTGAGAAGTTGCTGGCCTACCAGATAAAACCACAACCTGATCAGAAAGAAAAATTGATTCTCTTAAATCATGCGTTATCAAGACACCGGTAAATGGTTCTTTTTCTTTGAGTTTATGCATAACCTGCCAAAGGTCTTCTCGCGTAAAAGCATCCAGTGCTGCAAAGGGTTCATCGAGGATCAAGACTTCGGGCTTGTGAACCAGAGCGCGGCACAGTGATGCCCGTTGACGCATACCGCCAGAAAGTTCAGATGGGCGCTTATTTTCAAAACCAGAAAGCCCCACCAATGCCAAAAGCTCTAAAGCGCGATCTTTTCTTTTCGCAAACTTACTAACGCTACCAACAATTTCTAGGGGCAGGATAACATTTTGAACGATCGTACGCCATTCAAGCAGTACTGGATTTTGAAATGCCATACCAACCGTTGCTCTTGGTTCGCTTACTTTTTCACCGGCGAGTCGCACAACACCAGAGTCCGGTTTCAAAAGGCCCGCGATTAAACGCGTCAATGTGGATTTACCGCATCCAGATGGACCAACGACAGAAGTGAACCCATTTTGGGGAACGTTCACTGATAAGTTATCCAGAACGGGTAATGGACCTGTTTGCGTTTTGTAAGTGTGCGAGACGTTTTCAATCTGAATAAAATCAGTCGTCATTAAACTTGCTCTTTTAATTATTTTAAAAGGGCGACCATTTGATCGCCCTTTGTTAGCTTTATCAATTTTAGTTCAAACTAAAGCCACCATCTGGTAAATACCTGTCGGTGAAATATAGGCTGACATCAGGTTTACCCTTGAATTCGTATGTTTCTCCAAGCTGCGTAATCGCCTCTTTTAAACGTTCAGTTTCCACCATGCCCATACCATTTGCCTTCACATTATCAGTAAGAACATTAGCACCCAGCGCCAACATCAGACGGCGCTCTTCAAGGGTGGCATCAGCTGCAGGATTACGTTTAATAAGAGAAGCAACTGCTGATGTTGGATCAGAAATCGCATCTATCCATCCGGCTGCAATGGCTGTTAAAAAGGCTTTTAAAACGGCTGAATTCTCATTAGCGAAATCTGTGTTTGCGATGATCGCGTTGCCATAAAGTTTCAGGCCATAATCGGCCATAAGGATGGTCGAAATATCCTCTTCAGGTACTCCTAGCTTAACGAGGTTTAGGTAGGATGAGAAGGAAAATCCTGTAACGGAATCTACCTTTCCTTCGGCCAACATCGGTTCTCTAGTGGGGAAACCTAAAGGTTCAACGGTTATCTTGTCCATATCAATTCCATTTGCCTTTGCAAAGGACGGGAACTGAGCCCAAGCACCATCGGGAGGCGGAGCACCAAGAACTGAACCTTCTAAATCATCGGGACCACTTATCCCGAGTGACTTTCTGCCAATTACAGCAAATGGTGGTTTGTCATAGATCATCATAACACCAGTCACGGGAGCCCCAGGGTTCTGATCAAGGAACTTAATCAATGAGTTGATATCAGCAAAACCAACTGGGTAAGCGCCGGTTGCTACCTTGGGTATGGCATCCAATGATCCTTTACCTGGTGATATTTCAACGTCAAGACCGGCTGCTGCAAAATGGCCATTATCAATCGCCGCAAAATAAGGCGCGGAAGGGCCTTCAAATTTCCAGTCCAAAGCGAAAGAGATTTTTGTATCGGCATTAGCAGGAGCAAGGGTCAAACACAGGAAGACCCCCAAAAAGTTGGCTAAACCTCCACAGACTTTTCGGATCAAGTTCATATCGATCTCCTTTTCACTAAAAAATAAAATTGAAACGAACCAAACAGTGAATCAATAGCTTTTGTAAAGTACGTTAGGCATTTTTTTTTAACGTGAGACAACTTTATTATAAACTGAAAATAAATACAGCTCCTTTTAAATTCAAACATAACGTTGACATAATAAATTAAATCAAAAAGTAAGAAACTAACTTGGGCGGGTAGCACGAGTCCTGCGCTGAATAAATGCTAACACTCTGATCTCAGAGATAGCAGTAGTCCTGATTTCATAGCAATACAGCGCAAAATGGTCAGTAATTTGGTCGGCAATGATGGCTTCCCCTCGAAAGTGACAGTACGGCGCTATTTCCCAACGTTTCCCACTGCCGTGCTCCGCCCCTAAAGTAAACTCCATATCAGATATAATAGAATTAGTGGTACACCCTTGCCTTTGTAAAAGGCTAGGATAACAGACTGTCGCGCCATACCGTAAGTCTGTTTTGAAACCAGTTCAGAATGCTTAAAAGCTTTGTCACTGGAATAAAGAAACGGGCAGACTAGCCTATAATGGTATGAAAAACCCACATTCCGTAATTCGTGTGGTGTAAAATGAAAATAATCGAAAGAACAAAACTCAATCTATTTATACGATCCGCCACGTTAAAACTTCTCTTTAACTTTTTAACCTCAGAGAACCTGGAAATTGGGCTTTTGATAACTAACTGGCTGGCCAAGTTTAGCGTTGAAAGGGGAAATGCTATAAAATTTGGAAATGATGCTAATGCAAAGTAGTTTTCATTGCTCAGCCGCACTCCCTGGACAACCAGTAAAATCACAGCAGTTACTGCCAAAATACATGCAATGCTGTTAAGATATAGCACAATTGGCAATATTCTCATCAGATCAGAAGCTTTAGTATTCATTTTTTAATTATTAGGGTGACCATGATATGATGAAAAATAAAAAACGTTAAAATAAAAAATATAAACCCATCATAATTATTATTTAAAATCTTGAGACTTATAAGAACTCCGGTAAGTATAGAGACTAACCCCATCGTAAGGAAAATTCTAATCGGTGCCACCGAAAAGATTATTAATCCAATGAATCCAATGGTAACCCAAGTATACCAAGTTGGCCACGTGAATATTTGTAATTCGATTAAATTCATTATTTGTTTTAAGATATAACAAAGGATCAACTTTTCCAAATTCTATTTTAGTTGATATTTTGGACGTTAACAAAAGTGTGAAATACTTTTTCATCGCATCCGTGAATTTAGATTTTTGCGCATCTTAAATCGATTTAAATGAGGATTAATTGTTTTTTTAAGAGAGTAGGTTTAATTTTTTAGTTCGTATTTTTTTTCTAACTCAATCAGCTTCTTGTGTTTGTCAGGCCCATCATACTCAAAAATCTTTTTTATTTTAACGCCTTTAATATCAGCAAAATCTTTCATAAGTTTTTCAGGAAAGTATGTTACTTTTATTAATCTAAATCCAGGTAATTTTCTCAAAAGAATTGAAACTGAACGGGCGCAAAGTGCTGGTGCAACGGGTCCATTAGATTTTGCCAGATTTAAAGCTTTTTGGGCTACAATATCTGAAACCAATATTGATTGTATCACTACGTGATGTGTTTCTCGAGCATGAATACTTAGATAGAATTCTTCAAGGCTTTCATCTATGCCATACAAAACATCTGCCTTTTCTTTTAAAAGCTTTGACCTAACTCGACCGGCTGGATCAAAAATGACTTTTTCAGTCGCCTCAATTATTAGGCTAGAATGTCCGCCTCGCTTTGTAGTGTTGCTCATAACTGTAACAAGACTAATTTCCTTTGAAAAAAGTTCAGTTTCTTCTGCAAAACAAAAATTTGAAATCACTTGAAAGGAAATAATGAGGAACAAATTTACGAATAATTTCAACTTCAATCTCACTCAGTATACTAACTTATCTACTAACTTATTAATCTTTAAACTATTTCAAAATCATAATCCGTGGTATCGTTTTTTTTAAAAATTAAATCTATTGCAAAACTGAAAACAAATGAACCGATTATTGCTTATTTTATTGTTTATTGTCACAGTATTATACCTAATTTTCTTATGGTCTAATGAAGAAGTACCGGTTTATCAATTTAATCCAGTAGAGCAACTATATCATGACAAAAATTTATTTACGCAAGGCTTAGAATATAAAAACGGCCTCTTATACGAGGGTTCTGGCCTAAGAGGTGCTTCAGAATTGCGCGTTTCGCAAATTGGCTCTGAGAAAATCTTACAAAGAAGATTTTTAGAAAAAAAATACTTCGGAGAAGGAATAACCATTTTTAAGGATCAAGTTTTTCAGCTTACATGGCAATCTGGAAAGGGCTTTATTTATGACGTAAATACTTTAGAATTACATGATGAGTTTTCAATTACTGGCGAGGGTTGGGGGCTCACGAATGATGGTCAACGGCTAATAATGAGCAATGGGTCAGATCGATTAATCTTTTTAGATCCCAATTCGCTGAAACCGACCGGTGAGCTGTTGGTAAATTTAAAGGGTAAGCCACAATTCCTTTTGAACGAGTTGGAATATATAAATGGAGATGTCTGGGCCAATATATGGAAGAGCGATCAAATCGTAATAATCGATCCATCGAGTGGCAAAGTGAAGTCGATAGTTGATCTCAGTAATTTTAGTGAGCGAAAAAGAAGGCACGATGTTTCAAATGGCATTGCATTTAATGAAGAGCAAAACACTGTATACCTAACTGGTAAAAATTGGTCGTACATCTATGTCATTAGGTTAGACCAGAAAAAGAAAATAAATAGAAATCTTTTTTCACGCGCTTATACACGATTTGGCTTCTTGCTGAGATGATATCTGCAGCGTGTTACGTAAGTTCTAGACCTTACCACTGCGCTGAGCTACTACTGATACTCTTATATCATTAGATATACTAGAACTTAGTTCATCACGATAAGGCGTATCTTATGAATAATTTTGTCACTAATCGACTTGGGAAGCGAGTGCCCTGGAGGTATGCCCGGGTACATTACTCAATCATCACCTAAAATTGGGGGTTGGCAATCGTCAACCATGGTAATTCTACTCTAATAGCCCTGCTTGAATGTTTTATGTGACTAATGGTTGGGGACTGCTTGTGCATCCTGCTTACACGAGGGGGTGTTCTACAATATTAACCTTCCTTGTCAAAAAGAGAGATAATAGTTTAATCAGTGTATTCAGTGTCGGCAACTCTTAAAAATCCCCAGAGAATTCCCTGAGAAAAGTTTTCCAAACTGCCTTCACTACCTACACTGATATTCACTTAGAATTTTAACGCTGGCTGAATACTATGCCATTGTATCCCGCTTGAGGTACGCGACCAGTGGGCGCTGGTTAGTTTGTCTAAGGCTTTTTTGAAGGCTTTAGTGGACTACGTATTTCGGCCAATTGCTTTGCAGTGATGGCGATAAGCCTCGTATATTTTAGAGGCTAGATCTTTGAGATCTGCCTCCACGTTAGATTCATCAATAACATATTTAGCTATACTACCATCTCGGTTTTTTAAGAACGTATTTGGTAAACAAGCACTTGCGGAGGATAAAGACCCTGTTTTTGCCAATCCATTATAAATTTAATGAGAAATAGTATAATCATCCAAGGCGTTTCAACGACAAGAACTCACTCTTTTGCCCGTAAAGCCGCCAGCTTTATTCTGTTTTCAAATTTCATCATTTAGTTTTCACGCTTCCTAAGGGCAGCGCTAACCAAGCTTTGCTTCCAGTCCATTTAAATTGGTGCTACTTCCAGAAGGATCGATTTCTAACCCAAGAAAGTCTAGAATTGACCAAATAAAGACAAGGTTGCAGCTGCGCTGTCGATGATCGGGCAACCTACCTCCTCCTGCATGGCTTGGGCGAGCGCTGCTCCTGCAACATTGGTACACATAATGACGATGGCATCTGGACGCTCTACAGAAACGGTTCTAATCATTTGGGCAATGGTGTCTTGCGGCATAGATGAAAAATCATTGCTCTGATCGCCACCAGCATAGGCAACAGCCACAATCTCATACCCCGAACTTTCATAGTTGAGTTTGATCTGATCAGCCACATCCGCAGTGTAGGGCATGACCATACCCAGACGCTTTGCCGCTAGCTCATCAAGCTGTCGGTTGATTTCCAACACACAGCTTCCTGTAGGAACGCCAGTTTTTTGTTGCATCTGGTCTATAAACCGCAAATCGTGCGCAAATCCCAGCCAACTTGCAGAAGTACCTCCCCATACAACAGCATCGACCTTAGCATCGCACAATAGCATTGCCGCGCCTAGCTGCGTCTCGAGTTCAAATTGCGTACGCGAAGTTTTGTCCAGCTTGACATCCAATACCCCGAGTCTTGAAATATGTATAGTAGCGTTGCCGCTGGCCTTTTGAACCAGCTCTTCGAGCACTACGTTTGAGGAAGGGATCAGTAGGCCAAAGCGTTTCATACGATCGACGTTCTCGCGGAAATTCCACCATCCACAGTAAAGACGGTGCCCGTAATATAACCAGCGCGATAGGAAGCGAGAAATGCTACTAAATCCGAGATTTCGCGACAATGCGCAGGACGACCCAACGGGTACCCGGCGGCTAGTTCTTCAAACCGCTCTCCGTCACCAAGATCTTTTTCAGCCCATTTCTTCAGCATATTAAAAATACGGTCGGTATTCACTGGACCAGGATTTATCCCCACAACACGCATGTTATCGTCCAGAGCAAATCCTCCAAGCGCCCGGGTGAACCCCATAAGACTGATATTGCCAGACGCGCCTGCGATATAATCGCGGTCAAGCACTTCGCCACCATTTCCGATAATATTGATGATAACGCCGCCACCACTCTCTTTGATCTTCGAATAGAACTGACGACACATATTGATGTAGCCAAATACCTTCAGATCGAATCCTTTGCGCCATGCGACCTCGTCTACATCCCATAGATCTCCGCTTGGAATAGCCCCAGCGTTGTTTACCAGTATGTCAATATTACCAATCGTTTGAGCTAGGTGTTCCGAAGCCCCTTCGCTTGTTAGGTCTAGTGGATGAAGCGTCACTGAAACATTAGATGTCTTGGAGATGCGCACTTTCAGCGCTTGAAGCTTGTCTTCGCTGCGGGCTGTGATGTGCAGGTGTACTCCTTCAGCGGCAAGTGTTTCAGCTATATGTTCGCCAATGCCCATCGAAGCACCAGTTATCAGTGCGGTTTTCCCATCAAGCTTTAGGTCCATCAGAAGTCTGCGCCTTTCATAGTAAGAACGATACGCCCTTCCACTCGACCTTCGATCAATTCGCTGAGCGCGGTGTTGATGTCATCAAAGGGCATCTCGTTGATTACGCCCTTCACCTTACCGCCAGCCGCTAGTCGAAGAAGTTCATTCATTTCCTGACGGTTCGAGGCAGAACTGCCGACCACTGTCAGGCCCCGTTCAACCACCTGATATGTGTAAAACGCCATTTCTCCCGCTGGAACGCCGGTAAGCACAATACGCGCACGCGGGTTGCAGGCCTCCAGCATGATAGGCCAGGTAGATGTTACTGGTGCAAAGTTCACACAGCCATGCGCGCCACCTAAGGCAATGATTCTCTCTCCCGCTTTATCCCCAGCGGTTACAGTTTCATCCGCGCCAAGCTCTTTTGCCGTAACCAATTTTTCGGTCGATATGTCAACCGCAATTACCCGCAAACCCATGAGTTTAGAGATCTGAACCGCGTATTGACCTAGCCCACCCATACCAAAGATTGCAACGGTGTCGCCGACGTGAACTCCAGTTTTCTTGATCGAGGCATAGGCTGCAGCGCCCGCGCACATCAAAGGAGCAGCTTCAACCGGAGTAATTCCATGAGGGATTTTGTTGGCCCACTGATCGCGAACGCAGACATATTCGGAAAAACAACCGTGGACAGAATAGCCGGTAGCATCAAAATACGGGCAATAGTTTTCACCACCGGTCAGGCAATCTCGGCAATGACCGCAAGCCCCGAAAACATAGCCAATGCCGACACGGTCGCCTACTTTTAGCCGCGAAGCGTTTGGCCCCAATGCCACAACAACCCCAATACCCTCGTGTCCCATAATCAGGGGAAGAGTCGGTGGAGCGTGTTCACCCTTCCAGATATGGACATCTGTGAAGCACAATCCACTCGCCTCAACTTGAATAAGCACTTCACCTTCTGCAGGTTTTGGTACTGGCATATCCACAAGCTCAAGAGGCCGATGATAGTCCTTCAGGAGGGCAGCTTTCATAGATTTTGGGATCAGCATTATCTTTCCTTTAAGGTCATTGAGAATACCAAGAAGGAGTACTACAAAATTGTCAATAGCGTTGGATTTGCAGTCCATAGTCAACTGAACTTCAGATTTTCCGATTGTAACCTGAAAGACCTAGTCTCATACTTGTAATACGCAAAGGAGGCGCAATATGTCTGACATCGTAGATCAGTTTCTCAAGAACGGTACCAACAAGGGCGTGTTTTATGGCGGCACGTTTCGAAAATCCGCGCGACAGGAAACAATCGAAGTGCGCAACCCGGCAACTTCAGACATAATTACCCACGTGCCTGATGCAGGTGAAGACGATATAATCGCAGCCGTCTGTTCCGCGCGGGCAGGTTTTGAAGTCTGGTCAAAGATAGACCCAATCGACCGAGCTCGCCATCTGCGAAAATTCGCTGATATTATTGCAGAAAATATCCCAAAACTGGCGCTGTTGGAAACAGCGGTGACTGGGAGATCAATCAAGGAAATGCGTGCACAAATGGGGCGCATACCTGAGTGGATTGAATATTTCGGGGGCATTGCAATGGGGCTTGAAGGAGAAAGTAATGTGATCAAGGGCGGCTATGTCACCATGACCCACTATGAACCTTTAGGGCCAGTGGCCTTGCTGACACCATGGAACCATCCAATCCTTATCCTAGTCAAGAAAATGGCGGCAGCGCTGGCTGCCGGAAACACCTGTGTAATAAAACCTTCAGAACTTGCTCCAGTCTCTCCTTTAGTACTCGCCGCACTCGCCACCGAGGCAGGTTTACCTAATGGTGCGGTTAACGTTGTTACGGGCGGTCCTGGAACAGGAGAGGCACTTTGTGCGGCAGACGATATACACTATATTGATTTGACTGGCGGAACTGTAACGGGGCGGAAAGTGGCGGCAAAGGCCGGTGACCGTCTAATTCGCTCCACAATGGAATTGGGAGGCAAGACGCCAATTATCATTTGTGAGGATGCCGATCTTGACGGTGCTATTGCAGGAACTCTTTTCGCGGCTTTTATAGCTTCAGGACAAACATGTGTCTCTGGCGCCCGGTTCATCGTACACACTTCAATTTATGACCGCTTTACCAAAGCACTTGCTAAGCGCGCAGACGCCATCAAGATTGGGGACCCAATGGCAGATAGTACCCAAATGGGACCAGTGATTTCCAAAGCCAGTAAAAACCGATGTATTAGTATGATTGCACAGGCAAAAGCCGATGGAGCGGTACAGATAGCTGGCCTATGTCCACCAGACCTAGAAACTCCCTTCGACAAGGGGCATTACCTGCGCCCAACCGTGTTCAAAGACGTAAAGTCAAATCACGGTTTGTTCTTGAATGAGGTCTTTGGGCCGGTGATTTCCGTGACTCCATACAAAAAAGAGGAAGAAGCCCTGCGATTGGCTAATATAGGGGATTTTGGTCTTGGGCTTTCGATCTGGTCGCGCGACATTGCACGTGCTCATCGGCTTTCGCTAGGGGTACGCGGTGGAATTATCTGGCTAAACGACCATCACCGCAACGATCCTCGTTCAATTTGGGGCGGCGTACGTGACAGCGGCTTTGGCAAAGAAAACGGCTGGGATGCACTGAAATCTTATATGACTAAGAAGTCGGTGATTGTACGAACCGCGCCTGGTTATGATGATTGGTTCGCCGGTTCTTCGCGATATGGGTAAACCATAACAGTAAAAAGCAAGAGAGGCCCTATTTCAATTTGGACCATTCTCAATTACAGTTGAATAGAACCAACGCATAGCCGCGCAGACCTTTGGATCAAACATGTCACGACGTTACTACGGTCTCCCTCCTTTTACCACACTTGCTGTTTTTGAAACCGCGGCGAGACATATTAGCTTTAAGAATGCAGCGCAAGAATTGTCGGTGACGCCTGGGGCCGTGAGTCATCAAATTAAGGCGTTAGAAGATGAAATCGGCGTTTTACTTTTTGAGCGTCAGCATCGAGGTGTCCAACTCACGATTGAAGGTACGGCGCTCTTTGAAACGCTTGCCTCGACCTTTCGGCAAATTTCGCGGCAGTTGGCTCACATTCGAAAATCAGGCGATGACGATGCTGTGTTGGTTGGCTCCACAACGGCGGTGGCAGCTTTTTGGCTGTCACCTGCAATTATTAGTTTCTGGCGTGAATTCCCAGAGATAAAAGTTAATCAAGTAACGCAAGATCACCCATTTCAGAACGTGCGCGACTTTGACTTCGTTATATCTTATGGTCCAACTCATGATCTAAGCTTGGACCAGGCCCCCCTATATCGAGATGAGCTTGTTCCCGTGGCTTCGAACGAATTGGCCGTAAGGCTGCAATCCCTTAGTGTGGCAGAGCTCGCGCAAGAACGTTTGATCCACTTGGATACAGCAAATTCCTCGTGGACAAGCTGGCGCGAGTGGTTCGGGCACCTTGGATATAAAGGCGATATTGCATATGGAAGACGTGTAACCAGCTATTCAGTTGCTTTGCAGATCGCGTGCAAGGGTGCCGGTGTCGCTTTGGGCTGGCATCGCCTAGTGCAGCCCATGATTGAAAGCGGAAAACTGACAATCGTGAATACGCAATCCATGCCCGCCCCGCATCAATTTTATCTGGTTGGCCTCCCAGATGCAAAGCTGTCGGCGGGAGCACGTGCATTGAAAGATTGGATTCTCGAAGAGGTTGCTAAGCGCACGATTTAGATCAGGTCAACTAAGAATGAGTTTTTTAGATATTGATCGCTGTGCTCATTTTCGCTCAACTGACGTAGAAACATCTTCCTGCCAAAGAGATGCCTATGAACGACCACAGTCCCTTATCCTCTGTACTTCTCGAGGTAAACACGGCTAAAGGTTTGCCAAACGAGCACTACATTGACCCCATCGTTTTTGAAGAGGAAAAGCGATCGGTACTTTTCTCAAATTGGTCCGGAATTGGGTTTGGCAAGGACATACCTGAAGCAGGTGACGCAAAGCCGGTTGATTTCTTGGGTATGCCCATTTTGTTAGTCCGCGACCGAAACGGCAATGTCGGCGTGTTCCAAAATACCTGCCGCCACCGTGGTATGATTCTTGTGGATAAACCACGGAAAATCCGAGGTGCTATCCGCTGCCCCTACCATAGTTGGTGCTATGGTCTGAACGGTGAATTGCGAGCAACGCCCCACGTTGGTGGGCCAGGCCAGAGCACTCACGAAGCCGTGGATATGGACAAGCTTGGGTTAATAAAAATTAGGTCGCATGTCTGGCGCGATGTGGTTTTTGTCAACATCAATGGCAATGCACCGGACTTTGAAGAGTCCCACAAAGAACTGCTGGAGCGCTGGACGGAATTTGAGCAACCGATTTATCATGGCGGCGAGATCTCCACGTTCAAACTGGAACTCGCCACAAACTGGAAGTTGGCGGTTGAAAACTTTTGCGAGAGCTACCACCTTCCCTGGGTGCATCCGGGCCTCAACAGCTATTCGCGCCTAGAAGATCATTACAATATCGAACAGCCTGGCCATTACTCGGGTCAAGGTACTTTGGTTTACCGCCAGCTCTCAGACGCCGAGGGTCGGAAGCTACAGGACTTCTCAAACCTGAGCAGGCAGTGGGAGGAAGGTGCCGAATACGTTGCAGTCTATCCTAACGTATTGCTAGGCGTGCAACGCGATCACAGCTTTGCCATCGTACTGGAGCCCAAAGATTACGGTAACACAGTTGAACATATCGAACTCTACTATGCGAACGCCGAGGAAGACACACCGGAACACGATGACCTGCGTGCGTTGAACGCACAACTATGGAAGACCGTATTCGAAGAAGACGTCTTCGTGGTTGAAGGGATGCAGAAGGGCCGTCACGGCGAGTTTTTTGACGGAGGCCGATTCTCGCCCGTAATGGATGGACCGACTCACAACTTTCACCATTGGGTAGCCACTCAGATTGAAAACGGCAGGACATGATGAAAGACGCTATGTGGGATGGGCTGGCCAGCAACTACTTGGCTGATTACTGGGTCGAGGGCGATGGCTCCGCTGCAATTGCCGTCAAAAATCCAGGGATTGAAGAAAACTTCGCCGACTGCGCAAAGATGGGAGAAGACTCGTTCGCCCGGGAATTAGAAGCGGCGCGCACATCGTTGGAGCAAGGCGATTTGGCAAATAAAACCGAGTTTGGTCTTCTAGCCAGAATCTTCACACGTGATTTGGTGCGATCACACCGTGTCGCACGTAAGTTGCGCCCTGGACAAGTTTTTGTAAACGAATGGTTGGCGGGCAGAATTTCGACACCCTTTAGCCGTGCCGGAAAGTCTGACTTCGACCGCGAGAAGGGCTTGAAAGCTTTCTACAACGATGTTCGCACAAAGAACATTGCGTTCTCGCTCAAATACTGACAATGGACAAAGAAGCTCTGAATAAAGCGCTGCTGGAGGCACACCATCGCAACGAAATAACAGAACTCGTGCGTCTTTATGCGATCGCAGGCGATGAGGCGGAGCTACGACAAGATATTGACGCAGCTTGTTTTTACCTAACCCACGCCTTTGTGTTTGCCCTTGAGGCCGGGGGGTCTGAGGCCGAAAGGCTCAACAAGCGTCTAGCTGACAAAGGTCGTGCCAAACTTCTGGAATTTTGAAATGACTATAAAAGGTCTTTAGCAGCCTCCACGGATGCGGTTTGAGGTTTATATGGGGTATATCTGCATCCAAGATTATATCGCTCTTCAGCAGCCCAGCGCCTTCTGCCATACGCATCCCCGTATCTGATACCAAAGCCACCATCCATCTCAGATCATCATCTATTGAGCGGCACTTGTTTTGGACTTTGTGGATGTCTTCTATCGGTATGGGAAGCCGTTTACTTACCCCAGCTGATTTATCAAAGTACATCCCCACAAAGGGGTTCTTAAGATCAAGCGCATACTCAGATATGGTAAAGTTAAATATAGCTCTAATGGAACTGATAACCCTGCCTACGCTTGATCCGACCAGCCCTTTAGCAATCAGATGATCCCTGTAGCTTAGAGCATCTGCTCTGGTATACTCAGCTAAGTTCTTGGCTCCACAAGCATCGACCAGACAAGTATAGGCTCTTTGAGCAGCGGCTTTGAAGGTCTTAGACTTACCAGCACCCTTCTGCGTGGCGTAGGTTTCTAGGGCCTCAGAGAGCGTAATAGGCTGCTCAGAACCATTAGACACATCAAGCTGAGTATTTCGGAAATAGGTCTGATATCCCGACTTTAACAAACTGCGCCCAATAAGATAAGGGTCAGTCATTCTAAGGTGAGACCAGTATTCATCCAACTGAGCCGCAGCGATCAAAGCCCTCGACTTAGCAGTAGGGGCAGACTTCGTTTTTAGCCCCTGAACAACGCGAGGATAAGAATAATGGCTCAAAAGATCAGGAGGGACACGTCTTGAGAAATAGTAATACCCAGCCCGGTTAAACATGTATGGGACTTTTTTTGGTCAGTAACCTGGACAACACTCTCTACAGCATAACACTCTCTACAGCACAACACTAAGGCGATGCTATTTATGAGAATATTATCAGTAGGCTATCTACCAGTGGACTGCTTAAGTCTGATGATATCTGGAGCGGGTAGCGGGAATCGAACCCGCACCTTAAGCTTGGAAGGCTCTTATGATACCATTTCACCATACCCGCTCA
>MDTG01092443.1_pt1 | contig 18842 bp, 18 predicted proteins | sample 811421 | NCBI WGS metagenome assembly MDTG01 (sample SAMN05326645, study PRJNA326480) | marine metagenome | isolation source: seawater | place: Pacific Ocean: South East | collected 2011
AATTTGGAAATCTTAGGAACAACCCTAGGTAAGATTACATTATCTCTAATAATCTTTTTATTTTTTTTTTTTATAAAAAAATATATTTCAAAATTTTTTATGAGAAAAATTGAAATTTTAACCTCAAAATTAAACAAAGAGTTTACAAAAAAATTAAAATCTTCACTACAAGGGCCGCTAAATTTTTTTCCAATAGTTTTAGGGTTTTTTATTGCTTGGAGTTTTGCAGGATTTGAAAAAAATATTTCTGTATTTTTTGAAAATTTAAATAAATCATTTATTACTATATTAATTTTTTGGATTATTCATCAAATTATAGACCCTTTTATTGGACTTATCAAAAAAGTCGAGACACACTTATCAAAAGATTTATTGAACTGGATCATCAGAGCAACAAAGATTTTTATTTCTATCCTAGGTTTTGCGGCAGTTCTCGAACTTTGGGGAATAAAAATTGGTCCTATCATTGCAGGACTTGGACTTTTTGGAGTTGCAGTAGCACTGGGAGCACAAGATTTATTTAAAAATCTTATTTCTGGAATTTTAGTTTTAGTTGAAAAAAGGTTCAAAGTAGGAGATGTAATTGTAGTTGAAAATGTAATTGAGGGAGTAGTCGAAAAAATAAGTTTTAGATCAACTTCAATTAGAAAATTCGATAAGTCTCTTTGTACTATCCCAAATTTTCAATTCGCTGAAAATGCAGTTACAAATATTTCTGAGATAACTCACAGAAGAATTAATTGGGTTGTTGGTTTAGAATATGTGAGTACAACTGAACAATTGTTAAAAGTCAAAAATGACATTCAAGAGTTCATTGATACTAATCCGTTGTTCTCTAACAATAAAAATACTAAATCTATAGTTCGTATCGATCAATTTTCAGCAAGTTCAATTGATATTCTTGTTAGATGTTTTATAAAAACTAATGATTATAATGATTGGTTGGTAGCAAAAGAAAATTTAGCAATTAATATCAAAAAAATAGTTGAAAAAAACAATGCAGCCTTCGCATTTCCTTCACAATCAATATATATTGAAAAAGATAACTAAGTTTTATCTTAAATTAATTTTTTTATCAAAATGTTCCCAAACTCCTTTTTTTCCTTCCCAAGAACCTTTCGTTGCAACCTTTGAATATTCTGTTGCTCTAGCTTCAAAGAAATTTGCATGTTCAACTCCGTTTAATATTTCTGTTAACCATGGCAGGGGATGTTCTCTAATACCATAAATTGGATTAAGTTTGAGTTGCTTTAAGCGCCAGTCAGCAATGTATCTAATATATTTTTTAATATCATCAGGTTTCATTCCTTCAACTGATCCCATTTCGAATGCCAAATCTATAAAATTGTCTTCTAATGCAACTACTGTTTCACAACATTCTAAGATATCTTTTTTTAAACTAGAATCTAAACATTGTGTTTCTTTTGTAAATTCGTGAAATAATTTAATCATTCCTTCACAATGTAATGATTCATCCCTGACGGACCATGTTATGATTTGTCCCATACCTCTCATTTTATTAAATCTTGGAAAATTTAATAACATAGCAAAACTTGCAAATAATTGAAGACCTTCTGTAAATCCTCCAAACATGGCTAGTGTTTTTGCTACTTCCCTATCTGAATTAACATTAAAGTTTTGCATATAATCATGTTTATCAGCCATTTCCTTGTAATCAAGAAAAGCAGAAAATTCTGTATCAGGCATACCAATGGTTTCAAGTAAAAGCGCATAAGCTGCTATATGTACCGTTTCTATATTAGAAAAAGCAGCCATCATCATTTTTATCTCTGTTGGTTTAAAAACTTGTGAATAATTTTCCATATAATTATCATTTACTTCAACGTCGGACTGAGTAAAAAATCTAAAAATTTGGGTTAGCAAATTTCGTTCATTATCGTTTAGTTTTGTAATCCAATCTTTACAATCTTCTCCTAGAGGAACTTCTTCAGGCATCCAATGAACTTGTTGTTGTCTTTTCCAAAAATCGTATGCCCACGGATAGCGGAAAGGCTTGTAGGAATGTGAAGGGGTCAAGAGTCCGACTTTATTATTTTTTTCTTTACTAATATCATCCATTTTTTTTCCTTATTATTAAGTTGTTATTGACAAGACAAACATTCGTCATAATCATTTTTTTCTTCAGAACTAAGTGATTTCTTAGGCCATAGATTTGTGTTATCAGCTTCAACACCAGCATAACTAGCTCGTTGAATCGATTTTGATCTACAATAATATAAACTTTTAACTCCAGTTTCCCATGCTTTCCAATGTAACATCATTAAATCCCATTTATCAATGTCAGAAGACAAAAATAAATTAATGGATTGTCCTTGGCAAATAAATGGTGTTCTATCCGCTGCAAATTCAACTATCCACCTTTGATCAATTTCAAAAGCAGTCTTGAAGATATTTTTTTCATCAACAGATAATTCTTTAATATGGGAAACTGAACCCTCATTTTCTAAAATTGATTGCCACGTTTTTTGATTATTTATATTTTTTTGTTCAAGTAGTTCTTCCAAATATTTATTTTTAACTGTGAAGGAACCAGAAAGTGTCTTATGAGTGTAAACATTAGCTGGAATTGGTTCAATGCATGCACTTGTTCCTCCGCAAATTATACTAATTGAAGCTGTTGGAGCTATAGCAAGCTTATGACTAAACCTAGCCTTAACACCTCTTTCCTGAGCATCAGGACATGCGCCTTTTTCTAGAGCAATTGTTAATGAAGCCTTGTCAGCTTCTTTCCTGATGTGTTTAAAAAATTTAATATTCCAACTTTTTGAAAGTGGGCTTTCAAAGGGAATATTCTTTTTTTGAAGAAATGAATGAAACCCCATTGCTCCTAAACCTACTGATCTTTCCCTCATTGCTGAATAAACAGCATTTTTCATAGAATCGGGTGCTCTATCAATAAAATCTTGCAAAATATTATCTAAAAATCTCATTACATCTTCAATAAAATCAGGTTGATCATGCCATTCATCCCATTTTTCCAAATTAAGTGATGATAAACAACACACTGCTGTTCTTTCTTTGCCTTTATGATCAATTCCCGTATGGAGCATAATTTCACTGCATAAGTTAGATGTTGTAACCTTTAATCCATTTTCTTTCTGATGTTTTGACATACTCTTATTAACACTATCAACAAAAACAAGATAAGGTTCTCCGGTTGCCATTCTTGTTTCAAGAATCTTTTGCCATAATTCTCGAGCATTGACTTTTCTTAATACTTGTTGGTTATGAGGACTTTTTAAATCAAATTCTTTATTTTCTTTTACACAATGCATAAATTCGTCAGTAATATTTATACCGTGGTGTAAATTCAAACTTTTGCGATTAAAATCTCCAGAAGGTTTTCTAATCTCCAAGAATTCCTCTATTTCTGGGTGGTGAACATCAATATAACATGCTGCTGAACCTCTTCTCAATGCCCCTTGTGAAATAGCTAATGTTAAAGAATCCATAACCCTAACAAAAGGTATAATTCCGGAGGTTTGCCCATTTCCTTTTACTTTTTCACCAATTGATCTAACTGAGCCCCAGTAAGTTCCAATGCCTCCACCATTAGAGGCTAACCATACATTTTCTCCCCACTTTGATAATATTCCTTCTAAGCTATCCTGAACAGAGTTTAAAAAACATGAAATTGGAAGTCCTCTTTTTGCTCCGCCGTTTGAAAGAACTGGTGTTGCAGGCATGAACCATAATTTAGATATATAATTGTAAATTCTTTCACAATGCTCAAAATCGTCAGAATACTGCTTAGCAACTCTTAAAAACATATCTTGAAATTTTTCTCCAGGTAACAAATATCTGTCCAACAAAGTTGCTTTGCCAAAGTCGGTTAGTAAATAGTCTCTGGAATAGTCCGGTTTGACGTCATCTTTAGTATTTTCTCTTTTCTTCAATAGTATATTTTTAGAATCGGATTCTATATCCAAAATTTTTGCAGTTTGAACTTTACTCATTTTTTTTCCCTGTAGTTGAATACTATATATAGTAATTTAAAGAAGAATATTGTCAACAGGTAGTATTAAAGATTTTTTTTTAATTGAAAATTTATGGCGCGCTCGGAGAGACTCGAACTCCCAACCTTCTGATTCGTAGTCAGATACTCTATCCAGTTAAGCTACGAGCGCGTCTTTTGACCAAAAAAAATGAAATTACTATATTGTTGATAATTTACCTAAAAAATTTATTTATATCATTATCTTTTTTTAGTTTATTTTATTTCACTAATGCGCTATATCTTGATTTAGTAAATTTACAATAATAACCTTATATTTATTTATGTTATGAAATCAAATTATTTTTCACTACTTATATTAACAATATTTTTTACTTCCTGCTCTAACGTCTCAGACTTTATTTTTCCATCTCTGTCCGATGAAGAGATTGTGACTCCACCTTCTATTGATGAGACAGTACAAATTGTAGAAGAACCTGAGGTTATTGCCGAACCACAGATACCTCCATCGCAATATGCACCACCTCCACAAAACATTCCTGACACTGGACCGACTGGTACTTTTGTAGGTGGAAAAATAAATCAGTTTAGAGGTGACCTTGGAAGTATCCAAACAGCTATATCTTCTCACAACAATGATTATTTAAGATTTAAAGATCTGATTGATGAGCAAACAACCGTATATCAGGGTCTGTCAAGTGCGATCAGGTCTAGACTTCAAATTGGAACAACACCTGGCAACCCCATATTAGTCGGTCAGTGGAACGATGCGCAAAGAGCTTTAGAAGATATTCAAAACAATGTAAACAATCTTCAGATAGTTAATAATCGTGTCACAGCAGATTTTGCCTTAATTTCTCATTTAAAAAAAGCTATTGGTTCCAGTTTCTTTATCGCAGGAGCAATTGATGAGGATCACAATCAACTTAAAGTATTGAGAGACGATGTAGAGAGAACAAAAGTTTTATACGATAGACTTATGGAAGAACTAGACAATAGAATCTCCAGAGAAATAAGTATACTTAATGATGAGAGGCAGTATATGAAAAATCTGGCCGTGGACGTTGAAGTTGGAAAATTTGGGAAATCTATTTCTTCACCTCCCGCTTCTTCAGATAATATTTCTTCTAGTGCTGACGCTGTGAAATCTGCCCCAATTAATTATGACAATGCTCTTGTGATTTTGAAATTCGATGATACTGAGTTGGATTACTCCACGGGACTATTCGAGACCATTTCAAGTACTTTAGAACAAAAGCCGTCAGCTAAATTTGAAATTGTTGCAGTGAGTCCCACAGGCGGCGCTAGTTTTGCGTCAAAAGCTAGAGAGAGGGCTGCAACAGTTTTTAAGCAAATTACTGAGATGGGTGTTCCCTCTGAGAGATTGTCACTTACATCATCAAACAGCTCAACTGCTCAAGCTGAAGAGGTTCATATTTACATCAGGAACTAATATAAGTTTTATCTTGAATTTTAATATTTCCTAAAAATAAATTATCAATTAGTTTAATTTTTTCTATATTTGCTGAAATAAATAACCTTGCTTTAACAGGTTTAGTGTCAATTTCAGATAAATCTTTTTCGTTTCTTATTTCTAGATAATTTACCTTTTCAAATCCATAACCAGTTAATATATTCTCATAATTTCTAAGTTGGGTTTTTTTCAACCCAAAATTTTTTATTTTATATTTTATATCCTTCATTATTTTAATTAGGTTTGCAGCATTTATTTGACCTTCGTTGCTGAGTAAACTATTTCGTGAAGACAACGCGAGACCAGATTTCATTCTTTGTGTTTTAATAAATTTAATTTTAGTTTTTAAAATACTGTTTTTAACAAGTTTTTTTACAATTAGAATTTGTTGAAAGTCTTTTTCTCCCAAAATTAAATATTGAGGTCTAATAATGTTTAAAAACTTGCTCAATATCATAATTACGCCTTCGAAATGCCCAGGCCTATTTTTTCCGCATAAAACCTTGATAAGTTTTTTATACTGATCAGAATTTTTTAATTCAATATTTTTGCAAAATGATTCATTTGGTGCAAATAGAATGTCTACATTTAAATCTTTAAGAATCGTAATATCTTTAGTCAAAGTTTTAGGATAATTTAAAAAATCAAATTTGTTATCAAATTGTAACGGATTTACAAAAATACTGACAACTGATATTCCGGGTATTTTTTTGGACTCAAAAATCAATTTTTTGTGCCCCTCATGTAAATTTCCTAAAGTGGGAATAAATTTAATCGTCTTTGAGTTTTTTTTTAAAATCTGCGTTAATTTTTTTATATTATTAATTATCTGAGTCATTAATATAAATTGTTTTTTCTAGGAAATTTTTTACTTTCAACATCAATCTTATATTTTTTTACAGCAGTTTCGATTATTTTTCGAATATTACAAAATTTCTTTAAGAATTTAGCTTCAAATCCTGTTAAACCAATTAAGTCCTCAGTAACTAAAATTTGTCCCCTACATTTTTGTGAAGCACCTATGCCAATAAATGGAAAATCATAGGTTTCTAAAATCTCTTCAACCAGTTTTGTCATGGTAGCCTCAATAACAATTGAGAAAACTCCAGCATTTTTTAATGAGTCAACATCTTTAAAAATTTTTTCTTTATCTCCTTCAAGCCTTCCAAAAACTTTGTTCTGACTTTTTTTAATAATTGATTGTGGAAGGAAACCCACATGTCCCATAACGTTTATATTCTTTTTCACAAGATATTCAATTGTTTCTTCAATCTCAGATCCTCCCTCTAACTTAATTGCACCCGCATTGGATTTTTCTAATAATTCACTAGCATTCCTATATGCATGTTCTTTAGATTTTTCATAAGTGCCAAAAGGCATGTCAACGACAATTAAGGCTTTTTTAGTAGCATCACTTACAGTCTTTGCGTGTCTAGTCATCATATCTAAAGTAACATCTCTGGTCGATTCAAATCCATATAAAACTGTTCCTACAGAATCTCCAACCAAAATCACATCTACATATTCATCAACTATTTCCGCTATTGATCGAGTGTAAGCTGTCAAACAAATAATTGAGCTTTTTTTTACTAAATCTTTTACAGTTTTTCTTTTTTTATTAGATGGATTTATCATTAAAAGCCAATTAGATTAATAAATTAATTTTTTTTATATATAAGTAATTAATAAAATAAACGGGTATGTATAAAAAGTCCTTAATTTATATATTTTTTTTTACTTTGCTGATTTCAAATATTTTATTATCTGGTGAAAATTATGATCAAAAGATCCAACCAGAATTAAACTCTACAGAAACTATTAACGAAACTAAAATTTCATCCGGCAAAAGTTTGATTATTGTAAGTGCGAATGGTTACGCCACTAAAGGTGCGCAAGAAATACTTTCAATGGGAGGAAATGCAGCTGACGCAGCTGTAACTCTTCAACTCATTTTGGGTTTAGTTGAGCCTCAATCCTCGGGTTTAGGTGGAGGTAGTTTCGCATTATTTTATAATAATAAAAATAAAAAAATCTCTTTCTTTGATGGAAGAGAAAGAGCTCCAAAAAAAATTCGCAAAGATCACTTCTTAGACAAACATAATAAACCCCAAAAGTTTTTTGATGCTGCTATTGGTGGAAAATCAGTGGGTGTGCCCGGCACACTAAAAACATTACATAAAATACATAGTAAGTTTGGAAAGTTGGACTGGAATCAACTTTTTAAACCAGCAATTAAACTTGCATCTGAAGGTTTTATTCCACCACCTAGACTTGTTCAGTCTTTAAAAAGAGAAAAACATCTTTGGAAAATTGATCAAGATAATAGCTTTTTTGAAAAAATAATAAAAAACCCCGATCAAAAAATTAGAAATATTAAATATGAAAAAACTTTAAGGAAATTATCAAATAATTATAAGGTTTTTTATGAAGGTAAGATTGCTGAGACTATTGTTCGATCTGTAAAAAATGCAAACATCAACCCAGGTTTGTTGGAAAAAAGTGATTTGCTTAAATATGATTCAAAAGAAAGTAGACCTTTATGTACAGAATTAAAAGATAGGATCCTATGTGGTCCGAGATTACCTTCATCAGGTGGTATTTTATTATCCCAAGCTTTAATCATATATGAAAATTACAATTTTAATCCAGACGTTAGTCATAAAAGAAAAGTCTTAGATATTTTAAGTTTTATATACAACGAAAGAGCGAGTTTACTAGGTGATCCAGAATTTGATCATGTAAACACGTCAGATTTAACAAAAAAAAGTTATATTTTGAATAAATTTGATTTACATCAAAAGAACCTTTTAACAAAAAATAAATTTAATGAAAAATTTCATTCTACCTCTCATTTTTCAATTCATGATAATGATGGTAATGTAATATCGATGACTTCAAGTATTGAAAATGGCTTTGGATCAAGATTATTTGTAGATGGTTTTTTATTAAATAATCAATTAACTGACTTTTCATTCAACATAAAAAGAAAAAATAAAATTCTTAAAAATATACCTGAGGGAGGGAAAAGACCTTTAAGCTCAATGAGCCCAACTCTAATTTTTGACAAAAATTATAATTTTTTGTTATCAATTGGTTCTCCAGGCGGAACCGCAATAATTTCCTACGTATTAAAAAATATTATCAATATTTTATATCTAGATATTGATCCACTTTATTCTGTAAATTCAGGTAATTATTTAAAAAAAGGAACAAAGATTTATGTTGAAAAAGATAAAATTGACATTAATGAATTCGAAATGCTCAAGCGATCAAATGAAAAAATAATAACAATGCCTTTAACTAGTGGCCTAGGCATTATATTTAAAAAAAACGATGTTTTATTTGGTATTGAAGATTCAAGAAGAGACGGCAGTGTTTTTGCTAAATAATATTAATGCTTTTAATATCTTTAAGTTTGTTGTATTAATAAATTGGAGTTTTAATATGAAAAGACCTTTCCAACCAAGTGAAATTAAAAGAAAAAGAAGACATGGCTTTAGATCTAGAATGGCTACAATTGCTGGTAGAAAAATCTTATCTAATCGAAGATCTAAGGGAAGAAAAAGACTCTCTGCATAATGCAAAATCGGATAAAAACTTTAAAGAAAAGAGCTGATTTTATTATACTCCGTTGTAAGAGGAAAAAAATATTTGGTAAAGATATTTTAATCAACTATTACACTGCAAACAATGATCAAGAGACAAGAATAGGAATAACGGTCAGTAAAAAGCATGGAAATGCCGTCAGAAGAAATTATATTAAGAGAGTTTTTAAAGCTATATTTATAAAAAATAATGACATATTGCCCGTTGGATACGATCTAGAGTTTATACCAAAAAAAAGTGAAAATAAAATTAATTTTTTGGATTTAGAAAATGATATATTAAATTCCTTAAAAAAGTTAAATTCATCTGTTAATCAATAGAATAATATAATATGGAAAATCAAAAAAATTTGATACTCGCTGTTGTTTTTTCAATTTTAGTACTCCTAGTTTTTGATTTTTTTTTCCCACAAAGACAAGTAAATATTGAGCCAACAGAGTCACCAGGTGAAATAGCCAAAGAAGAAAAAATTGAACCAGAAATAAGTGGATCAGTTCCTAAAGTAAAACAATCAAAGCTATATCAACAAGATAGAATAACCTTTGATATGAACCGCGTAAAAGGATCTATTAACTTATATGGTGCTACTTTTGATGATGTCATTTTAAAAGACTATCGTTTAACAATCGATAAGAGCAGTAAGTTAATTCAATTGTTAAAAGCTGAAGATTCACTAAGTCCATATTTTATAAGAATGGGTTGGGCATCAACTGAAAAATTAGATCTGCCGAATAAAGATACATTGTGGAAATCAAATAAAAAACATTACGACATTGGAAATGAAATAAATTTATATTGGAAAAATAATGAAAATATTACATTCAAAAGAAAAATTTCGATCGACGAAAACTTTATATTTAAAGTTGTTGACTCAATAGAAAATAATAGTAATAAAGAAATACAAGTTTCAAATTTTGCATACATACAAAGGAAAAATTATAGACCTAAAAATAAGTTCTTCATTCTTCACGAAGGGCCGTTAGGTGTATTCAATGAAACCTTAAAAGAAGTTTCTTATGATGATCTTGAAGAAAATGGAACAATTACTGAGACATCTCAAAATGGTTGGATTGGTATAACTGATCATTATTGGCAAGTATCAATTTTTCCTGAAATTGACCAAACTTTTAAAGCCAGATTTAGGTTTATTAATAAACAAAAAAACTCAATTCAAGTTGATTATATAAATAATGATATTCTCACTATCAAACCTAAAGAATCAAAAAGCATAGATTCATACTTATTTGTTGGTGCAAAAGAAGTCCCTTTAATTGATTCCTACATAGATAAGTTAAAGGTGAGCAAATTTGATCTTTCGGTAGATTTTGGATGGTTCTATTTTTTAACTAAACCTTTATTTTATGCACTCTATTACCTTTCAAATTTTTTTGGTAATTTTGGTGTTGGAATTATCTTTTTGACTTTTTTTGTCAGAATTATTCTTTTTCCCCTAGCAAATAAGTCTTTTAAATCAATGAATGCAATGAGAATACTAACCCCTGAAATCAAAAATATACGAGAGAGATTTAAAGATGACAGAACTAGAATGAATCAGGAAATGTTTGCTCTTTATAAAGAAAAAAAAATTAATCCAGCTGCAGGTTGTTTGCCAATTCTAATTCAAATTCCTATTTTCTTTGCACTATACAAAGTTTTATTCGTTTCGATTGAAATGCGACATGCAGAATTTTTTGGTTGGATAAAAGATTTATCAGCTCCTGACCCTACAAGCTTATTTAATTTATTTGGATTAATCCCTTGGGATCCGCCTAGTATGCTAGGGATAGGGATATGGCCTATACTGATGGGTCTTACAATGTATTTGCAACAAAAAATTAACCCCCCACCACCTGATCCAATACAAGCAAAAATTTTTATGATGTTACCTTTCGTGTTTACATTTTTATTAGCAACATTTCCTGCAGGCATGGTAGTTTATTGGACTATAAATAATATTTTATCAATTTCTCAACAAGCAATACTTCTTAAAAAACAAAAAGAAGTAGGAACAGGAAAAATTTAATGGCAAATAGATTAAGAAAAAATTATTTTTTTCTTAAATCTGTTTCTTCAATCAAGAATCTCCCAGATAATTCACTATTTGAGTTTTGTTTTTGGGGTAGATCTAATGTTGGAAAATCATCTTTACTTAATTCAATTACAAACTTTAAATTAGCTAATGTATCGAAAACACCAGGAAGAACATATACTTTAAATTTCTTTGAGAAAGATAAATCCTTCAGACTTGTTGATTTTCCAGGTTACGGCTATGCTAAAAGAAGTAAAATAGATATTTACAATTGGAATAAATTAATACTTAACTATCTCGAAATAAGAAAAAATATTGGTTCCATTTTTTTATTAATAGATTCAAGGCATGGGTTTAAACAAATTGATAAAGAAGCACTGAAAATTTTAAATACATTTAATATAAAGAATAATGTAGTTCTTACGAAGATAGATAAAGTAAAAAATACAGATTTAGCTTTATGCTTGGATAAAATTACTTGTTTAAGAAAAAAATTTACATCAAGTAGTGAAAAAGTTTTTTTAACGAGCTCTAAAAAAAATTTAGGCATCAAAGAGATAAATCAAGAAATTGTAAAAATTCTTTCATGAAAGGAGTAAAATTGTCAAAAATTTCAAAAACTAAAGAATCAGAGTGGTTCAAACAAGCTTCTATTTTGTCAAAAGCCCTTCCATTCATGCAAAATTATAATAAGAAAAATATAACAATTAAATTAGGCGGATCAGTAATGGGAAATAAAGGACTTTCATCTAGTTTTGCAAAAGATATTGTATTATTAAAACAAGTTGGGATTAATCCTCTCATCGTTCATGGAGGCGGGCCAAGAATTAAAGAAATGCTCGAGAAATTAAGAGTAAAAACCAATAAGATAGATGGGTTAAGAGTAACTGATAAAAAATCAATTCCTATAATTGAAATGGTACTCTCTGGTTCAATTAATAAAGAAATAGTAATGGAAATTAATAAAGAAGGTGGTAGGGCAATTGGATTATCAGGAAAAGACGCACTTTTAGTCAAAACTTCAAAGATAAAAAAAATTAGACAAAAATCCTCAAATAATAAAGACTTGGGTTATGTAGGAAAACCGGAAAAGATTAATAAAGATTTCTTAGAATGGTGTATTGATTCAAACTTTATACCTATAGTGTCACCAATTGGGTACGGAGAAAATTTTGAAACTTATAATATAAATGCAGACACAATGGCCGGTTTCATAGCCCCTGAAATAAAATCTGAGAGACTAATATTATTAAGTGATGTAAGAGGCATAATTGATAAAAAAGGTAATCTTTTGACTCAAATTTCTATTACAGATGCAGAAAAATTAATTAGGAATGGAACTATAGTTGAAGGCATGATTCCAAAGGTCGAAACTTGTATACACGCTGTAAAAAAAGGGGTTAAGGCAGCTGTTATATTAGATGGAAAGCTTCCACATGCACTATTGTTGGAAATATTTACTGAACATGGAGTAGGAACATTAATTACTAAATAACAAAGTGAAAAATTTCGATTTAAAATTTAGAAATAAAAAATTTTGGATTTTTGACCTAGACAATACCCTTTACAGTGCCTCATCAGGTATTTTTAATAAAATTGATGAGAGAATGACAAAATTTATTTCTTACAAAATTCAGGTCACAAAGGAAGAGGCATACAAAATTCAAAAAAAATTATACTATAAATATGGTACAACTCTCTTTGGTTTAATAAAAAGTTATAATATAGATCCTTTTGAGTTTTTAGAATATGTTCATAACGTTCGCTTTAAAAGTATCAAAAAATCAGTAAAGCTTAAAAATTTAATGGACAATCTTCCAGGTAACAAATTAATTTTTACCAATGGAGACGAAAAGTGGGCACGTAAAATCATTTACGCCCTAGGCATTCAAGATTCCATAGATGAAATATTTGATATCATAAAAGCTGATTTTATTCCTAAACCCCAAGTAAAAACTTATCAAAATTTTTTAAAAAGCTTAAATATTAATCCAGAGGAATCTGTTTTTTTTGAGGATACCGAGAGAAACTTAAAATATGCAAATAGTATTGGAATAACTACAGTCCATATTGATGAGACGTTGAATAATAAAAACTTGAAATCATTTGTTGACTTTCGATTTAAATGCATAAAAACTGCACTTGAAATTATTAGTAAGAATTTAATGGAATATTAGAGGTAATTAGGATGAAAGAATTAATTAAAAATATTGAAAAATATTGGAATGAGAGGGAGAAAATAGATTTCTCTTCTAATAAAAAACTCAAGAGTGATATTATAGATGTGCTAGGAAGTCTTGATGCAGGAAAGTTGAGAGTTTGTGAAAAAAATGGAAAGAATTGGATTGTTAATCAATGGATCAAAAAAGCAATCTTATTATCATTCAAAATTAATGATAATGTACTTTTTTCAAGTGGTATTTCTAATTCCATAAAAGGTCAATATGGATATTATGACAAAGTTGATCTCAAAACATCGGGGTGGACTGAAGATGAGTGGACAAAAAGAAATTTTAGATCAGTGCCAGGAAATGTTGTCAGATTTTCGGCATACATCGCACCTGGAGTAGTTTTAATGCCTAGTTTTATTAATTTGGGGGCATATGTAGACAGTGGTACTATGATAGATACATGGGCCACTGTTGGATCTTGTGCACAAATAGGAAAAAATGTTCATATTTCTGGTGGGGCAGGAATAGGAGGCGTTCTTGAGCCTCTTCAAGCAAATCCTGTAATTATTGAAGACAATTGCTTTATAGGGGCAAGATCAGAAATTGCTGAGGGCGTAATAGTTGAAGAAGGAAGTGTAATATCAATGGGGGTATATGTCGGAGCATCAACAAAAATTGTAGATAGAAGTACAGGTGAAATTTTTTATGGAAAAATTCCAGCTTTCTCAGTTGTTGTTCCAGGAGCATTGCCGAGTAGTAATCAAAAAAATACCGACATCTCACCAAATCTTTATTGTGCAGTGATAGTAAAAAGGGTTGACGAAAAAACTCGTTCTAAGACCTCAATAAATGAACTTTTAAGGTCATAATGTGGATTTAATAAAATTAACCTCAGAATTAATTGAGTTTAAAAGTATTACTCCTAAAGATGACGGTGCTATTAAGTTTTTATCTAAACTCTTAAGAGCAAAAGGATTTAAATGCAAAATATTAAAATTTGGAGGAAAAAAAAAAGTAAGTAATTTATACGCATCATTCAAAGGAGGAATTGGACCAAATATTTGTTTTGCTGGACATACAGATGTAGTTCCTGCAGGAATAATTTCAGAGTGGAAAACTGATCCATTCAAACCCAAAATTATAAACGGAAAAATCTTTGGAAGAGGTGCGTCCGATATGAAGGGAGCGGTTGCTGCTTTTTTAGTCGCTGGATTAAAATACATAGATACTTTTCCTAAATTTAATGGAACTATTAGCTATCTAATAACAGGTGATGAGGAGGGAGAAGCGGAATATGGAACTAAAAGAGTTTTGCATTGGTTGAGCGAAAATAAAAAGAAAATAGACTTCTGCATTGTAGGAGAACCCACAAACCCCAATTTTGTTGGAGAGATGATTAAGAATGGTAGAAGAGGAAGTTTGAATGGAGAAATAGAAGTTTTTGGAATTCAAGGTCATGTTGCATATCCACAGAAAGCAAAAAATCCAATAAAAATAACTCTTCTCTATTGTAATGAATTGTTAAAGCCTCTTGATCATGGAAACAAAATTTTTGAACCTTCAAACTTGGAGATCACATCAATTGATGTAAATAATGAAATAGTAAATTTAATACCTGCTAAAGTAACTATAAAATTTAATGTGAGATTTAATAACCATTTTTCTTCCAAAACATTAGTTTCGGAGATTAAAAACAGACTAAATAAAGTTGGGAGTGATTACAAGTTATCGGTTAAAGTTAGCGGTGAATCATTTCATAATACTTCTGAAAAACTTACATCTATACTTACTAAAGCAATAAAAAAGATTGTAAATAAAAAGGTTAAATTAAGTACAAGTGGTGGAACATCAGATGCAAGATTCATATCAAAATTTTGTCCTGTTATCGAATTTGGTTTAGTTGGAAAGACGATGCACAAAGTAAATGAAAATGTCAAAGTTTCTGATATTAAAAAATTAACTCAAATATATGAAAGTTTTTTAAGACTTTTTTTAAATTCCTAATAATCAATTTTTTTTAGATATAGTCCTACCGGTGGTGCTGTTGGACCAGCAATATCTCTGTTTCTAGATTTTAGAATTTCGAGTAATTTTTGTTCATTCCAAAATTTTCTTCCGATATTTAAAAGTGTTCCTACAATTATTCTTACTTGATTGTGAAGAAAAGATTTGGCTGAAATCTCAATTTGTATTTTTTCATTTTTTCTTTTGATTACTATATTCTCAATAGATCTTACCGAGCTTTTTGCTTGACAATCTTTTGACCTGAATGAATTAAAATCATGATTGCCAATTAAATAACGTGAAGAGTTAGTCATTAAGTTTTCATCTAAAAAATAAGGAACGTGATAAAATCTATCACAATCTAATGGAGAAAAAGTTTTTCTATTTAATATTTTGTATAAATAAGTTCTTTTTTTTGCTGAAAACCTTGAATGAAAACTCGATGGCATTTCCTCTGAGGTTAAAATAGATATTTTATTTTTTGATTTATGAAGTTGAGAATTTAAGGCAAGATATATTTTTTTTGGATCAATTATATGATTGATATCAAAATGAGCAACTTGTTCAATCGCATGAACACCTGAATCTGTTCTTCCAGCAACATACAGTTCTATTTCTTCTTTAAAAAGTTGCTTCAAACATTTTTCAATTTCTTCCTGAATAGATCTTCCATTTTTCTGTTTTTGCCATCCTACATAATTAGTTCCATCATATTCAATTTTTATCTTTACTCTCAAAATCCTATCCCAGTAAAAGATTATTTGTTTCATAACCATTTAAAAACTCTTCAGAAGTCATTATTTTTTTTCCCTCTGGTTGAAGTTTTTTAATTTTTAAAAATTTATCATTGCATTTCACACTTAGGCAAGGTGTACATTCACCAACTTTCAGACTTTTAAAAATTTTTTGATTTTCAAAAATCTCGGTTTCAAAAATTTTAATTCTATAATTTTTTGTCAAAATATTTGACCATGCACCAGGAAATGGATTGTATGCTCTTATAAACCTATTGATACTAATTGCAGAGTTTTTCCAATTTATTTTTGCATCTTTTTTTGATATTTTTCTTGCATATGTTGCTAAATCTTCATTTTGAGGTGTTAGGTTAAATTTTTCAAAAAAAATATCTTTGATTGACTGGTTTAAAGTTTCATGACCGTACAAAGACATTTTACTTTCAATACTAGCAGCGGTATCATTCATTGAAATTGAAATTTTTTTTTTTTTTATAATTGGACCAGCATCCAAGTTTTCCGTCATTTTTATTATCGACACCCCTGTTTCCCGATCTCCATTTTTAATTGAACTTTGTATAGGAGATGCTCCTCGCCATTTTGGCAGCAATGAGGTGTGAACGTTCAAACACATCTGTTTAGGAATCATTAATAACTCTTTCGAAATCTTTTGCCCATACGCAACAACAACAAAAAAATCTACTTTAATTTTTTCTATACTCTTTATGAAAGTTTTATCATTTACATCTTTGGGAAAAAAAATATTGAAATTATTTTTTTTAGACCATTCATGCACTGGTGAAAAATTAGTTTTTTTCCCTCTACCTGAAGGTTTTGGTGGTTGAGTGACAACATATTCAATTTTAAAATTATTTTCATGAAGTTTTTTTAAAAAACCTAGTGAAAATTTTGGGGTTCCAAAAAAACCTAAACTAATACCTTGAAAACTATCAACCATCTTTTAATAATTTATTTTTTTTATTGAATTTTAATACTTTATCTAAAGCCATCTTTTTTTTTAAACCTGATAAATAATCAATAAATAAAACTCCGTTTAAGTGGTCAACTTCATGCTGTATACAAATAGACAGAAGTCCTTGAGCAATCGATCTTTTCATATTACCATTTTCATCAAACCATTCATATTCTATTTCCATGGATCTTTCAACATCGGCATAATAACCCGGAATAGATAAACAACCCTCTTGGTTAATAAATTTTTCTTTAGATCTATTAATTATTTTAGGATTAATTAAAGTTAAAGGGTTAGATTTATCTTCCTCTTTCAAATCAATCACTACTATTCTTTCAAAAATTCCAACTTGTGGAGCAGCTAAACCTATTCCATTTTCTGAATCATACAACGTATCATATAGATCTTTAATTTTATTTTTTAACTCCTGATCGTATTTATATACATCAAGAGATTTGTTTTTTAATCTATAGTCAGGTATTGTAATTATTTTAAGTACACTCATTATTTAAAATTATATGCAAAGTTGAAATTTTTCAATGTTTGAAATTTTTGAAATACTAATAATTGTTGTTGTAGTAAGTTTTATTTTGTTTACATATATTTTTTTTAAGGGTTCTGGAAACAGTGAAAGAATAAAAATTTTATTAGAAAGACAAGATAATTTACAAAAAAATATTATTGATATAATAGAAAATAATATAAATAAAATCGACTTAAAGTTTGAAAAATCAAGCAATGAGCATTCAGACAATCTTAGTATAATAAGAGAAAAAATAAGTATAATTGATAAGGCACAAGAAAATATATCTGGACTATCGGAAAACGTTTTAAATCTTAAAAATATTCTCTCAAATACATCAAAAAGAGGAAGATTTGGAGAAATATTATTAGAAAATCTCATAAAAGATCAATTGCCTAGTTCTAATTTTGAATTTCAAAAAACTTTATCTAACAAAACTAGAGTTGACTGCATTTTAAAATCCGCGGGTCCTCTCGGGAGGCTTTGTATTGATGCAAAATTTCCAAAAGAGGGCTATGAAAAAGTTATGAATTCAAGAACGAAAACTGAAAAAATAAATAATCTAAAAATTTTTAAATCAGATATTTTGAAACATATTGACGATGTGAGTTCAAAGTATATTATCCCAGGAGAAACCTCAGAATTAGCCCTTATTTTCATTCCAAGTGAGTCTATTTATTTAGAAATTTTTAGATATTTTCCTGAAATTTCAGAAGTTTTTTTCACAAAAAAAACTTTTTTGATTTCTCCTACAACCTTGTGGGTAATCTTGAGTTCAATTGAAAGTGTATTAAGAGATCAAAAAATTAAAGAAAATTCCAATATTATTCAAAATCAGTTGCTGCAACTCTCTGACGAAATGCAAAGATTAGAAATAAGAGTAAAGAAATTAGATAATCATTTTAATAATGCACAATCGGATTTAAATGACATTCTCATAACTACTAAAAAAATTAATCAAAAAAACAAAAATTTATTAAAACTAGATTTAGAAAATTAAATTATTTTTTTTCTTGATTTAAATGATTCTAGCAATGTTCCATTATCCATGAAATCTAATTCACTACCCATAGGTAATCCTTGCGCTAACCTTGTTATTAGAATATTTTTATTTTTAAAAATATCGGCAATATATTGTGCAGTAAGTTGCCCCTCGACAGTTGAGTTTGTAGCTAAAATAATTTCTTTGGTTCGTTCCATTTTTACTTTCTCCACTAATTTTGAAATATTTAATTCATCAGGACCTACACCATCAATAGCCGAAAGTACACCACCTAAAACGTGATATTTTCCATCATGTAAATTACATTTTTCAATTGCCCAAAGATCTGATACTTCTTCAACTACACAAA
>MDTG01045803.1_pt1 | contig 18840 bp, 18 predicted proteins | sample 811421 | NCBI WGS metagenome assembly MDTG01 (sample SAMN05326645, study PRJNA326480) | marine metagenome | isolation source: seawater | place: Pacific Ocean: South East | collected 2011
CCTCATTCCAAGCATTCTTCTTCGATGAAGCCTATGAACCCTGCTGGATCGACCCTCCCATGTCTTTCCCCTCCATCGAACACATCCAACAAATGAAAGTATCCTAGCGAATCAGGACATGTAGGGGCTCAAGAAAAGTGTGCACCCAGGGCTTAAAAAAGAGCATGTAAAGAACGGCTGCTAGACAGAGCCACGGGCCAAAGGGAATCGCTATGCCAAATTTGAGTGGATCTTCATCAAAGACCTGCCCGGGCTCTACCTCGGGGTTGAGCGCTTCAGGGGCCGCGCGCGGCATGATTTTCTTGCCCGTTATGCGCTCAAGCAACATCAAGGGCAAGATGACTGCCGTCCCTAAAGCCGCTCCACCAAAGAGCGAAAAGAGAGTACCCTTCACACCACAAAAACTCCCAATACACCCGAGCAAGAGAACATCACCAAAACCAAGCGCTTCGCGCTTAAAAACTTTTTCAGCAATAATGGAAATCCAAAGTAAAACACCCGAGCCGACCAAGATACCAAGGAGACTTTTGATCCCCGCATGATACAAGGCAAACGCATAGACACCTTCATCGGGAACATGAACTTGCAACTCCGGAACGAGCAAGGAGGCAAACACCCCGACAAAAGACCCCCCAACAGTAAGGCTGTCGGGAAGAAAAAATGTCTCCAGATCAATGAGCGCAGTAACGAGCATCCACCCGATAAAGAGCATCCCTACAAGGGATGCGGGGAAAGGCATGATCACCCAAGCAACGGTAAAGAGGACAGCCGTTGCAAGCTCGACCAAAAAGTACCGCGGAGAAATCTTTGCGCCACAGTCTGCACACTCACCGCGCAAAAGCAACCAACTGAGCAAAGGAATATTGCGATACCAAGGGATCAAAGTATCGCAGGAAGGACAGTGCGAACGCGGGCGAACGATGGACTGTTTTCGAGGGATTCGATGAATACAAACATTGAAAAAGCTCCCCATGCACGCACCAAAAATAAAAACAATGGGTGCCAAATAAGGATCCAAAAAAGTCAACTCTGTATAATCACCCAGCATTTAAATAGATCTTTCTTTAAGAATACGCTCAACGGTCTCAAGCATAATAGCAGCCGAAGGCTTTCTGCCCGACCAATGCTCGAGTGCGAGCACGCCTTGGTAGATCAGCATGAGCAAACCACCGCAAACATCCATTCCGGCACTGAGAGCAGCCTTCATTGTCGGCGTAGGCAGTGGGTTATAAATCATGTCGAACACTTTGAGAGATGGTTCGAAGTGCGTCGAAAGGTCTATCGGAGCTGGATCTCCCGGTTGAATACCCAGGGAGGTCGACTGAATCAACACCCCTGTCTTAGGAAGGTCTCTAGGAAGTGCCTGAGTCAAATCAAAACCATGGAGCACTGTCTGCGAACGAAAAGCGCGCAGGTCTTGAAGCAAAGCCTCCAAGCGATCTTGCGAGCGATTGCCAATCCACAATTCGCAACATCCTGCATGCAAGCAATGGATGGCAGCAGCTCGCGCCGCGCCCCCAGCACCGACCAAAATCACAGGAGTCTTGGCAAGACTCTCAATCGCCCAGGCTTGTTCAAGGGTTTTGGCGATGCCATAGATATCTGTATTTTCTCCAAAATAGCCGCCTTCTTTGCGAACCAAAGTATTCGCAGCGCCAATGCGCTCCACCATGGGCGAATAGCCAACGAGGTGTGGAAGCACCTCAACCTTATGAGGCACAGTGAGATTCATACCGGCAAAACCTTTTTCATAAAAAAGAGGCAAAGCCTCAGGAAGACGCTCTGCAGGGATATCAAACAAATGATATTCCCAACGAGCGAAGGAAGCATCTTCACGCGCGAACTCTGCGAGCGCAGCCCCGTGCATTTGAGGGCTGAGGGAATGAGCAATCGGGTGGCCCAAGACGCCCAAGTGAACACCGGGCTTATCCCAAGCTTGGAGATCTTCGAATGTATACGGCATAAAGGCAGTACCATCCTAAGCATGTTCTATTCAAGGAAGCAACGCTATAGAGAGCTTAAAAGCGTAAAACTAGAGCTATTGACTCTTACAAGAACTAGGCTAATCTATTTTGCTACTCTTCATACCCCAACAAAAATGCTAAAAAAATTCAGACGACAATTATACCTTTGCCTTGACCCATTGGCCAACGAAGAAAAAGGCTTGTCGAAAATCAATCTAATAATCGGTATTCTTATCTTCTTTGCTGTCATAACAACGATCATTGAGACAGAATCAACGATTAGAAATCAAATACCCAAAGTGTTCTTAGGGTTGAACATTTTTTTCATGATTATTTTTTCAGTAGAATACATACTAAGATTTTGGGCTGAAGGAGAAAGACCTCAGTATAGAGGACTTCATGGAAAATTGCGATACATATGTTCAATCTGGTCAATCATAGACCTGCTTGCAATAGTCCCATTCATGCTAACACTCGGAACTTCCGATAGTATGCTACTTCGATTTTTTAGGTTTTTTCGCCTCTTATCATTAGCTAAACTTGGAAAATACTCGGAAGCACTTGAGAATATATTCAATGCTATCGGCAATCGGAAAAGTGAATTAATATTAAGTATTGGGGCTGTTTTTGCACTAATGCTCTTCTCATCAGTAGCGCTCTATTTAGCCGAAGGATCTTCTAACCCTGAACATTTTGGGAGCATTCCCAGGGCCTTTTGGTGGGGTGCGGCAACAGTATCTAAAGTGGGTTATGGTGGTGCTTTCCCTGAAACACTAGTAGGAAAAGCTTGCGCCATTATTTTTGCTATTACTGCTGTAGCAGTCGTTGCTGTACCAACAGGAATCATCGCAGGCTCCTTCCATGAAGCACTGGTTAAAAAACAAAAAATAGATCGGCAGCACTAGCACCTAGAAATCAACTATTCTTGCGATACGCCTCTTCAAACTCTCTTAAGAAACCAAGAAAGAGAGCGGCGCGCTTTTCGTCATTGGTCGTTACATACTGGTGGGCAAGATTGCGACACATGCGAGCAAGCACTTCACCCACGGGGATCGGAGCCAAGTATTGTGAGGTTTCATAAATATTGTAATGATAGAGCAAAAACTGAACCTCCTCTGCAGAGAGAATCACCCCACCCTCATAAGTATCGATATAGAAACTGGACTCATCAACAAAGCAACCAACCATGAAACGACCAGGTAAGCCAATGGGCTCGAGCTGCAGACCCCAACGCTGTGCAACGAGCATATATATAATGGAAAGCGTGATAGGAATGCCCTTGCGGCGTTCGATTACCTGGCTCAAAAAACTGTTTTTAGGACTATAAAATTCATCATGATCGCCCTCAAATCCATACTCATGAAACAAAACGCGATTCAATGCACGACATTGATCGAGCGCGGAATAAGGCTTGGGCAATATCTCATCACACCGGCCAGCAACTTCATCGAGAAAGTCATGAATATCCTCAGCCTCAACTTCTGGATAAACAACACGATCCAGCATGATGCAGCCGGTCTCCAACTCATACTGAAAACCGCGAATAAATTTAATGAACTGTTCGACAGTATCCTCTCCAACCAGTTCTCGGAGATAGACCTTTGCCGCTTTAACAAGGTCGGGCTTAGCACCCTCCTCGACGATCGCTTTGAGCAAGTCGACGCCCTCAGTGTCGAGCAACTGAAGCTCACTGAGCAAGCTCTTGTGGACAACCGGCGATGGGTCATCTAACAGCTTGATTAAGGCGTCTTTTAAATGCGAATCGATCATGTAATTTCCTCCAACCTTGAGGCTTTTTTCCCATCCAAAACCTCATGATTATACTATACACGATACGATGCAAAATATCAAATCGGAGGGCGCTCCCCGTAAAGATAAGTGCCCACACGAATCAGGGTGCTACCCGCTTGGATAGCCGCTTCAAAGTCTCCCGTCATGCCCATGGAAAGCTCAGGTAGCTCAACTGAAAATGTGCCTTCGAGGGTGTCGCGGAGCGCACTCAGACGCTCGAAAGATATTTTCGATATAGACTTATCACTAGAAAGGGGTGCGATCGTCATCAAGCCCTCAACACGCAAGGACGAACACTCCAGTGCTGCCTCGAGCAAGCGTGGAGTATCCTCGCAAGAAACACCAAACTTAGCGGGATCATCCCCTGCATTGACCTCCAGCAAAATAGGCAATTGCTTACCCAGAGAATCCGCAGCTGTATTGAGCTTTTTTAAGAGCTTTTCGCTATCGACCGACTGAATGCGATCAAAATGTTGTGCAGCGAGCTTGGCCTTATTAGACTGCAGGTGCCCGATAAGTTCCCAGCGAATGGCATCTGGCGAAGATTCTATTTTAGGGATGGCTTCTTGGACGCGATTTTCGCCAGCCCCATACAAGCCATAGCGCACAGCATACTCAGCTGCCTCAGCCGGGTGTGTTTTAGTAACGGCGAGGACCTTCACCGAATCGGGTGCACGGCCGCAGGCCGTGCAGGCCTTGGCAACCTTTTCAAGGAGCGCATCACAACGCTCGGCAAATGTATGGTAAGTGATCATAAAAAGATAGCCTAACGGTAGCATCGCTTTATGCAAAAGAGGATCTCAAAATGAAGCATATTAGGAGTTGAGAAGGTCTTAGTCAGCTTTTTTGAGGATGCCTAGATGTTCGAGCATGAGGGGCTGTGGTCTTGGCTTCGTGATTGAAGGCTATTCGATAGGTCATTTATAAAAATGATACAAATCACATCTTAATGTATTTTATTATTTACTTTAATTGAATTAATGATAAAAATAAGACACATTAAATTATTAAGCCCTTGACCTTTTATTTAATGTATCTTATTATTATCGTTAAATAGCATAAAGATAAATATACAATACATTTAAGGAAAAACATGAGAAAAAAAATACATTTACCCATTCCGGTACAGAAGGCCTTAAAAAGATTTGGAAAAGATATCAGTGATGCACGTCGTCGTCGTCGTATAACAATGGAGTTGATGTCTGAGCGTGCGGGATTTTCTCGTATCACTTTATCCAAAATTGAAAGAGGCGATCCAGGCGTATCCATGGGAGCCTATGCGTCTGCTCTCTTTGTCTTAGGAATGACAGATCGTTTAGCACACATTGCTGATGCTTCTCACGATATTGTTGGACGTGAATTAGAAGAAGAAAAGCTTCCAAAAAGAATTAGAATGCCACAAAGCGATCAAGAAAAAAAGAGATGAATAGCCAACTCATTTATGTTTCCATTGAACTTGGAGGGAAAACCCACAAGGTAGGCAAGCTTTGGCTTCATCAGCGTGGTGCGCGACAAAGTGCTTCTTTTGAGTATGACCTAGACTGGCTAAAACATCCTGAAAAGTTTGCTCTCGATCCTGCACTTCAATTAACCGAAGGCACATTTCATACTACGCCAGACCAAATATTGTTTGGTGCGATTGGCGACTCTGCACCCGACCGTTGGGGTCGTATGCTCATGCGCCGTGCAGAAAGTGTGCATGCCTCATTAGAGGGGAAACCCACAAGGACATTATCCGAGGCAGATTATCTATTAGGCGTTCATGATAAGGCTCGCCAGGGTGCTTTACGCTTCTCGCTAGAAGCCGACGGGCCTTACTTGACCTCTAACAATAAAGAGAGCATACCCCCTCTAGTAGATCTTCCAAAACTGCTCTCGGCTACTGAGGATTACCTTAATAATAATGAAACAGCCGAAGATTTAAAAATACTACTAGAGCCAGGTGCATCCCTTGGTGGAGCGCGCCCTAAAGCGTCCGTGAGAGAAAAAGACGGCCATCTTGCCATCGCAAAATTCCCCAAAAAAGATGATGAATTTAATGTCGTCGCCTGGGAGGCTGTCGCCCTCGCATTAGCAGGAAAAGCTGGCATCCATACAACAAGCTGGCGTCTAGAAAAAATCATGGACAGATCTATTTTAATCTTACGACGTTTTGATCGCTATAAAGGCAAGCGCATTCCATTTCTCTCAGCAATGAGTATCCTAGGGGCAAAAGATCATGACTCTCATAGCTATCTTGAAATTGCTTACGCCATTGCACAGCATGGGGCAAAGCCAAACAGTGACTTAGAAGAACTATGGCGACGCATTGTTTTTACCATTCTCATTTCAAATACAGATGATCATCTGAGAAATCACGGATTTTTATATGAGCGCCACAAGGGGTGGTGTCTGTCACCTGCTTACGATCTAAATCCCACACCCATAGAAATCAAAGCACGCGTATTATCAACGTCCATTGATTTTGATAATCCGGCGGCATCCATTGAATTGGCGCTTTCTGTCATTGATGACTTCCGCATCAAAAAAACGCGGGCACTAGAGATCATCCAAGAAATTACTCTAGCCGTTAGCGGCTGGAGGGCTATTGCCACACAACTTGGCTTAAGCAAAAAAGAGATGAGTCGTATGGCTTCTGCGTTCGAACACGAAGACTTAAGAAAAATCCAAAGAGGCTGATGCCTCTGAAAGACTACTGTAAATTTCTTAATTCTTTTTTGTAAGGTCTTAGTCAGCTTTTTTGAGGATGCCTAGATGCTCGAGCATGAGGGCTACCGCCTCGGGCTTGAGGCCTATGAAAGTCATATTGTAGTCCTCATCTTCTTCGTAATCGAAAACTTCATTAATCGGTAGGCCCATAGCCTCTACGAACTTTATAAAGTTTTCATATCTTTTCTGCGACTGATTAGCATCTCCAGAAGTACTGCCTACTTGTGTCACCCCCTCTTTAATATGATTCCACCAGTGATTGGAAAACCTCTCCACAAGGGCATCTGTGATGTTATTCGCCCCGACGGTTTGACTTAGGCAAGCTTTGAGCATATCCTCTCCACTTGCATTTCTAAGATTTTCATGCACAACACCTCCATACAAATCTACAGGCACTACTTCACCTTCAACCATGAGCCCTAATACGTTTCCTAAAACATGAAATGCGTAGTCATGCTGATGTGAGGGCTGACTAACAGGGTTAGATGCCGTCATGTTCTGAATAAAGTCACTATCGCCATCGATCAAGTTAGACTTAAACGTCTGATACACATCATAAGCCTCCTCGATCAATTCCATGACCTCAGTGTGTGCCGTTAGAGCACTTTCTTCTTGAGAGCCCAGAAAAGCATTCAAACTACTAGAAAATTGTTCTCTTAAAATTTCGTCACTCTTAGGAGAAGTCACTCCATTTTGCTCTGCAGATAAACGAACTCCTGCACTTTTCCCGCTTGGGCATGTCGTGATATTGAGCATAAGCTGAATTATATTGGCTGCAGGCACTGAGAGCTCCTCTCCATGGACATTATCACCCTCTTCCCAAGCCTTAATGTCTTTGTGAATCATCTCTACTATAGACTGCAACTCATAGGCTACTCGATTAAATTTACGTCCAGCTTGAGGCATCATCCACCCTTTCAACAGAGCTGAATCTATGGCTTTATCAAATGACTTCAGCATCGTCTCAATGTCTTCGTCGACCTCATTATCCGGAACCTCATCTTCATTGCCACCAGGCTGAAGCAACCTCTTTTTTACCTCTAGTGAGGCAGCTGACAAAGCATTTCTTAAATGCTCTTGTAGCTCTTTAAGCTCTTCGTAGCTAGTCTTCGGCATGTCTTCGGAATCAGGGACTGGCATCGTCATTTGGAGATACGTGCCTTTCAGTTTATATCCGTCTTTGCTAGCTGGAATCAGTAACTCTATAGACGCTGAATCAACTCCATTCAACAATTCGTTCTTTTCTTTGGCAGCACTATAAATCGTGAAGGGGTTATCTACTTCATTTGGATCTGCTAATAATAATAATTGAATGGCTTGTGCTGCCTGGAAGCGAGGATCTGCCTCTTGCCCTGATAAAGAAGAAAAAACAGCATTTGCGATAGTAGTTAAAGTTTCTGATTCATTCGCAAAAGCGTCATTCCGCAACACTTTATCAACTAAAAATGTTAATGATTTGTCCTTCAATGCTTCACCTGGTGGATATCCAACAAAATCGACAGGTACTACAAAAATCAAAATTTCAATAATTTTTTTAATTTCATCCGTATCGGCTGGATCACTATCTAAAAGCAAACTGAGTTGATCTATGGCTTGACTAACTCTGTCTTCTACCCTTCCATAAATAAACACGTTGCCGGCAGCCACCACCCTATCGCCCAAAGAGAGCCCTTCTAAATCGGCTAAATTAAGTAAAAAACCAGAGACTCTGTCCAAAGAATCATTCGTATTGCTATTGCTCAGTGTGTTGCTGATCACATTCACGACATCGGATGCAAGAGATGCATCTAAGCGAACTAGCTCCAATAATAGATTGCCGGCTACATTTTGTATTTCAGAACTACCAGGAACACGAAATTTATATTTTGCCGCCTCTGCTATCTTATCTAAAGGAGTCCCTTCCTGACGAGCCAAGTCAAGTAGTAAATTAGATGCTTTGCTTGCAGTACCTTCATCACTACTATGGTAAAGGGCATCACCGGCAGCATTAGCTCTAAAAGATAAAGATATAGTATCTAGCTCTGCCATACTGAGTAATAGGTCGACTCCTTTAGCCTTAAGATCAGACGAGCGAGTCATGCGGGTAAAGTCTGCTAGTTTTTTCTCTACGAAGTCAAAGGATGCATCATCTAAACGTGCTAAATCGAGCATTAAATCTCCTGCTTTATCTTTGAGCTCTGGAGTACTTCCATAGATTAAAACTTTAATCGCAGCTGACATTCTGTTGTCTAAATCGACTGCATCTAAACGACCTAAATCAAGCAGCAAATCCATTAATCGACCTCGAACGTCTACGCTAGCATTACGACTGCGTAACTGCTTGCCAGCCCAATCGACTAACTTGTCCGCAGACGCTTTATCTAAAGTAGCCAGATCAAGCAACAACTCGGCTGCTTTATCGGAAATTTCAGGGTTTAAGTCATCACAAAAGGCTTCATTTGCAAGATCGAATATTTCTTGAAGTGGAACCTGATTGAGAATTTTCGAGATCTCCTCTTTTTCACTATCGTCAAAATTGTCCATCTTAAGCTTTAAAAGCTTACCCCATACTTGAGCACCTTGAAAAACTCTTTTAGGATCCTCGCTTTTTAAATCTTGGACTACGGATTCTGCTACCTCTTTTAAATTTGAAAAAGAAAGGTCTTCCAGATAACTTGGGAGATCTACGGTACGATTCAGCAAACTATAAGATCCAACAATCGGGCGGCCTGACATCTCAGAATGAAACTCGTTGGCTGCATTGAAGAAAGCCTTAACACTACTGGTCACCCCAGAGACGACTCGGCCCAGAAATGTCCCCTGCTTTTGATCAGGCTGGACGCCCTCTTGAGCGTTTCTAACATTATCGGCTCTATGAATATTTGGCATAAAATGTGTCCCCCTCCTTTTAGGTAACTGCTCTGACGCTCTAGCATACGCTAGTTAGGGAGATTTTTCAAGTCGGGAGGGAGCGCGCAAGAACCAATGAACTGCCCCAGTCTACCCAGGCATATTTATAAGAACATGGGCTATAAGTGCTTCCACTGGTAGTGAAGCATTTAATATCATCAATGCATGAGGGTTCGGATCTGTGGGCGTGGAAGAATATCGGTACGACAGCGGAACTGTTTTGCATAATTAGACTGAACTCTTTTCTCACTAATTTTGCTGCGCAGGAGCTCTGCCATGTTAGGGCTGTATGTCGGGTCTATACTGTTGTAGTAATCAGCGAGCATGACAGGGGTTTGGCCATCCGCATTTTTAAGCTGAAAATCTGCACCATGGTCAAGTAAGAATGCAGCAAGATCGAGATCGTTGAGATCAATAGCAACATGGATAAGCGCATTACCATCATTATTCAGCGCATTAATATCGATCTCATGAGCTTGCAACAGAGACTCTAAAGCTGCTAAGTCGATGCATTCGTCATAATGGGCACTTTCGCTGGCATATGTGTGAGGCACTCCCATGGCAATGAGGCTTAGGAGTGTTAAAAATAGAGTGACAGTTGATAGCAGGCGTTTTTTCATCATAGCTTTTTCATTAAGGTTGTTAGGTGCGCTGCATGATATGTCACTTAATGAAGGGTGAATGTTCCCTTATATTTAGTTTAATGATGTAGAGTTTATCTTTTAAAAAACATTAAATAATTGACAATCAATAACTTGAAAAAATAAATCAGCCATTCTTTGAAATAAGCGGTGCGCAGTGATCCACCATTTTGGCGAAAGCGCCGTTACCAAAGACGTTGGCACACGTAATGACAGGATCAAACAAGATGTAAAGAGCGGTGATGAGCGACGTCATCTCATCGGTGAACCCTAAGTGCTGGGCAAGAATGGGAATCATGACGATGATGCCCCCTCCCGGAATCGCTGCGACAGAAAACTTGGCCACAACGAAGTAAAAAGCAAAGACGAGGTAAGCACTAAGCGAAGGGTCTGGCATACCGTAACTCTTGAGTACGGCATAGGCAAGAATGGGAATCGCAAAGCAGTCACCTACAAGGTGAATGTTAACCGTAGCAGGAATAACGGAACCGGCAAGGTCGGGATTCTTGGCGTTGCGCTCGGCACCCATGATCGTCAAAGGCATACTAGCTGCACTGGACATCGTGCTAAAGCCACTGATCGCAGCGGGAAGCATATTTTTAATGCTTTGGCAAAACTCTCTCACACGTGCACAGCTTAAAAGAAAGTACGCCATAATGATGTAGCCAAACTGAGCCACTGCGATGACGCCAAAAATAGCGAGATAGTCTCGCAGGATAATGGTGATCGCCCCATCAGCGTGCATCTTCACCACAAAGCCCGCAACAAAGAGAGGAATCAGGTACAAAATACCACGTAGCACCTTCGAAACAGCCCAATCGAAGGCATCGGAGACCTTAGATGCCTGAACAGGATAGAGCTTAGAGGCTAAAATCCCGAGGATGACGCCCGCGAACATGGCATAGTCATTAGCAATGAGCTTTGGAAACTCCCAGGCAAAAAGCGGAACAAAACCACTCGACTGCTCGGGAGTGATCATCGAAAGGTCAAAGGTATAGATCCACATGCCGACGTAGTGACTAAGAAACGTCGACAGAAAATTCGACAAGCAAACAAGCACCAAGATGAACCCAATGATACGTGTTGCATTGCCCGAAAGCATAACAGCGGCTCTAAATAAAAGCGCAAAGATAATAAAAGGCAAGACGAGCACGATGGCTGACTTGATTGAAAGGCTCACCCCGTAAAGGGCCTCCTTTAATACAAGCGGCAAAAGTGGATCCAGGAGAAGGACAGCAGCGATAATCGCGGCCAGAATAAACGGCATTTTACGAAACATGGAATTAAATATAGTTGTGCGAAGCGTGCAAATAAGCCATGGAATATGGGCTTACGCGGAGCTTCTAGTTGTTAACTAAAAGACAGAAATAGGTGATAGATGTATACAACGATTACCGGCCCCAGCCGGTGGTTACTGTAGCGAATGTAAAGGCACTGCTATAAGAGAACGCTGTATGCATATCGAATAGAACGTGGGCAAGTATTTGATTATTAAGCTAAAATATCAAGACCAAAAAGCATAAGAAAATCTAACTTTAAACTTGCAGATCCATTAGAGAAAGTACTCAATTGCAGTGATTAGAGGTACTTATTATGCATGTTGAAAATTTGAAGATCTTCTGTGATCTCGTTGATAGTAAAAGTTTTTCTCAGGCCGCACGGATGAATGACATCACCCAGTCTGCCGTTAGCCAACAATTGCGCTCTATGGAAAAACATTTTGATGCACTGATAGTCGACCGCAGCCAAAAGCAGTTTCGCCTAACCAATGAGGGTGAGAAAGTGTTGCAGTTTGCGCGCGAAATGCTCGGACAATACGAAATCTTGGAATGCGAACTGCAAGCTATGAAAAAAGTTTTGAGCGGAACCATCCAAGTCTCGACGGTTTGCAGTATTGGGCTTCACGAGCTCCCCCCCTACCTCAAGGACTTCTTACAAAAGCACCCGACAATTAAAGTCAACGTTGAGTATAGGCGATCTAACTTTGTCTACGAAGATGTCTTGCAACGCCGCGCAGACATCGGGCTTGTCGCCTTCCCTACGAACACACAAGGCATCGAGACGATCCCCTTCGTCAAAGACAAGCTCATCCTCATCAGCAACCGTGAACACCCCTTAGCGGAGAAATCCTGCATTACCCTCAAAGACCTCAGTGAACAGCGCTTTATCGGCTTTGACCAGGATATCCCAACACGCCAGGCAACGGACAAAATCTTTAAAGAAATTAAACTTGGAGTGCGACCAGTCATGGAGTTTGACAATGTCGAAACGGTAAAACGTGCCGTTGAGATCGATGCGGGGATTGCTCTTGTTCCAGAAGGTACCGTCAAACAGGACATCGCGCACGGCACCATCAGAAAGCTCGACGTAGACCCGGCACTTTCTGCAAAATGGGTGCGTCCCCTGGCAATCATCCACAGAAAGGGACGTACACTCACACCTGCACTTAAGACGTTTATTGAGCTTCTAATGCAGCATAACGCTCAGCCAGCATATACCGAAAAGGCATTGGCTGAAGTGAACTAAGTAAACATGCTTTTAGCCAGATATTAATCTTCATCGGGAATAGGAATGGTATCGCCCGAAGCGTTGCTTTCGATATCGGTATCACTATCACCTTGGTTGCCAAAAAAGTAAGCATGCGTGCGTGCTTCATTCAAATGGGTGCGACGCCTTTGCCTTTCCCGTGTAGCATCACGCTTATGATTAGACTCTTCAATCATAGAAGGTGTTCGCAATAAGCGCTGCCGAGTATTTTTTGACCGAGGCTTTTTTTTCGAAATTGTCTTTTTAACGAGTGGTATACCATTAACCTCGAGGTCTTTTTTAGCTTTTTTCCTTAGCAATGTGCATACGAGAGGATCTTCCCGTTTCAGCCTGATGCAGCTTATCCTAAACACACTCTCTTCATCGCCGCGTATAGTGCGTTCCCATCTAAGCTGTCTTGCGATGCAATCTCTCAATACGGCCAGAGCATTACTGTATGTCGCCTGCCCTAAGTGATAGCAAACATGAGATAAGGGGTCGTCATCTTCTGCTTGGCTCGCTACTTGACGCTCAAGAATAAGATCCAAAAGATGCCTAAGAAGGTTATTAGGAGCCTCAATATCCTCCTCAAGAACGACCTCAAAAACATGAATGCTATCTAAAAGATAGAATAATTGACTTAATGCCACGCGTGCGGCGTGAAAGCCAAGCAAGCCTTGAGCAAATTGATGGTCGCAAGTCAGCGTGAAAACGAGCCTCAGCTGAGCCTGAATAAGAGCGCTTAATGTATTGTATAAAAGGCGTGTTCCCTCATCTCTGCAAAACTCTAAACGGAGGCGAACAAACTCATTCAAGGCAATACCCAGTGCTTGATAGGTCTCTTGAATATTATGACTTGGGTGCCGAGGATCCGTCTGGATTAAGTTTTGGATGGCTTGAGTGTAAGCATCGTCGGCAAAGAGGATTTCGTGCCTTGGGTCATTAAAGAAGGATTGCAAATAATAAAGGATAAAAACATAGACCTGACCACCTTCGTCGGAATTTTCTAGGTGATAAATAAGTAGGAAACGGAAAAAATTATCACCTAACTCCCAACGGTCAAAACGCTGGCGAATTTCAGTCAAATGGTCTGCCCAAAAGGTGGCGTTAAAAAGGTTGCCGAGGATATCAAGGTCCGAGAGATCCTCATCTTCGTCCTCTTCATGATTGACCTTGAACCCCTCGTCGTCTTCGTCATCTTGTTCTTCGTTACTTTCTTCATCACTGCCGCTGGGGTTGTGATCGGACATAAAGGCATCGTCATCATAATACCCACCCTCATCGGCGTCATCATCGTAATTACGATAATATGGAGCATCATCACCATAAGCGTCTGCATCATCCATGGGCTCATCGCACTCTACATCCTCTTCGTCACTGTCAGTGGCTTCTCTTGGCCTATTTCCTTCGTGGCAACGTCTTTTAGCTATGGGCAGATTAATGAGGTTGCGTCGATCCTCATCAAGATCTTCAAGCTTGTATTCTTCTACGTCTATCCTCTCAGGTGATGATGGCGGTGGCGGGCCTATCTCAAAAATCTCAACACGAGCAGGCTCTCGATCTAAAGAAATTAGAGGATAGTACTGAGGGTCGACAAGCTCTAGAGTTGTGCCGTTGGCCCCCGCGCGAATGAAGTCGATATCTTGCCGTTGTCTCTGCTGAGCTAAAAAAACGGATATGCATCTGTATCATCATCATAGAGTGCCAAAAATGAAGTGGGCTGACCACCCTCTCTAAACAAATATATCAGCGTAGGATCTCCACCCGCATAAAGTTGAGATAATAAGCTACAAAAACCAATAAGTAAAGTGAGGGAGCTAAGCACATATCGTTTCAACATGCGAAGAGATTATCGTATCGCTCGTGGTCGAGCAACTCTAGAAAAAGCAAATGCCGAAACCTTAAAGAGAGCTGCGACGCGCTTCTACAGCCCAGCTATAGACTTGCTCGTACTGATCTGCAGAGTGCGACCAGGAGAAGTCCTTCTTCATACCATTTACTTGAAGAGCCTTATAATGCTCAGGACGGTCATAATACGTGGAGCATGCCCAACCCATGGTGTAGTAAAGAGCATCTTCCGTAGGATCCTCAAACAGGAAGCCCGTCCCCTCGCCTGTGTGCTCGTTATACGGATCAACTGAGTCAACAAGCCCCCCTGTCGCTCGAGCAATCGGCGGACTGCCATAGGCCATTGAATACATTTGTGTGAGGCCACAAGGCTCAAAACGGCTGGGCATAACGAAAAAATCTGCACCCGCCTCTAGTAAATGTGCCATAGGGTTATCATAGCCAATGTAGGATGCCATGCGACCTGGGTAATGGTGGGAAAGCTCCATCAATCGATGTTCGAGGGCTTGCTCTCCAGTGCCCAAGTAAGCAATCTGGACGTGCATATTAGCGAGAATGCGGGGAACAATCGTCGCCAGAAGATCGATACCCTTCTGAGCACAAAGTCGTGAAATGGAGACGAACAGGGCAACATGAGGGTCCACCTCAAGGCCGAGTGCCTCTTGGCAAAGACGCTTGCAAGTAGCCTTGCCGGAAAGATCGTCAGCAGAATACGCCTCGGGCAAGAAAGGATCCCCCGAAGGGTTCCAGACTTCAGCATCGATACCATTGAGAATACCTATAAGATCTCCTGCGCGAAAATGAAGCACATGATTGAGGCCACAACCACCTTCGGGAGTTTGTATTTCTTTTGCGTAGGTCGGACTGACGGTTGTTAGCTTGGTTGCATGGTAAATGCCGCCTTTCATCATGTTGACAGAGCCCATCGACTCCAAGCCATCGGGGCGAAAAAGGTCGTAAGGGAGGCCTGCAAAGTCCATCACCTCTCGACCAAAAATGCCCTGGTGCTCGAGATTGTGGATGGTGAATACACTGGCCGTCTGCCCCAGAGGACCGTAACGGTCTCGAGAATTTAAGTAGACGGGAACAAGACCGCAAGGCCAGTCATGAGCGTGGATAACATCTGGAACCCAGTCTAACGAGTAGCAAAGATCAATCGCAGCGCGGCTGAGAAAAGCAAAGCGCTCGTGGTTATCTTCATGGGCACCCCAAGGACCTGAATAAACCTCGTGGCGATGGAAATAGCGATCATACTCAAGGAAGTAATAATGCGTCTTGTGGTCTTCAAGCTTTGCTTCCCAAAGGCGACAAAAAGCTTCGCGGTGCCAATTAAGATGTACCGAGAGTGGGTGACCTTCATGAGACCAACTACCTTCGCGCTGAACAGACCCATAAAGCGGACAAACAACACGTACATCGTGCCCGCGACGCGTCAGCACTTTGGCCAAAGAGCCTAGCATGTCTGCAAGTCCACCCACTTTAACGAAGGGAGCGACCTCCGGTGTGACCATTAAAATTTTCATTATCTCAGAGTAGCTTAGTCTAGATCGTGCTCCAGAAAGTCCGAATCTTTGGAGACCTTCAAGTTAAAAAGAGGGAGCAATGCAATCAAACCTAGGCACGTAATGCCCAGAACAGCGTAGCCTGCAATATCGTGAACGGCACCATCAATCGAGCCAGAGCCGTTATTGTAGGCCCATGCAGTGAGAAAGAGACTGCGGAGAATATTCGTCAAGAAAGCGAGCAGCATCGCAAGGAGGACCATGCTGAGCTTTTTCCAAAAACGATCGAGAAAAACGGCAGCCAAAAAAGACCCCGCAAAGATACATGCCGTGAGAGAACGAATGCCTGAGCAAGCATCTGCAACACCGACGTTGCCCGTCGGCAAAATGAGAACATTGCCCTGCTGCTCTATGGGAAACCCTAAAACATCGAAAATAATGAGCACAACAGAAACAACTTTGCCCAAGAGGAAGACTTTAATCTTAGTCTCAACGATGGAAAGCATCGGGGCTGAAATTAACCAGATGAGCGCTGGGAAGAGAAAGAGTGCCGTAAAGTGCAAGCGAGCCTTAACGGGAATGAAGCGGCCCTGGACATCCACCTGAGAGACCAAATAAGCAAGCCCGAGAAGGTAGGCTGCGAAGCCAAGTGCCAAGGAAACCGTACCGGGGTGACTTGGCCCAGTACTCGCACGCAAACTACCACCGAGCAAAAGAAACAATAAACCGCCCATGCACATAAAGCTAAAGAAAAGACTGGCAACCATCGGGGAAAAGCCTGTTTGCGGAGCATTTAAATACTCGACCGAAGCACTCTTACCAAGAAGAAGGGACTTCATAGCGGGCCAGCGATCAAAAATGACATAGCCGACAAAAAACGGAACAATAAAGCCAAAACCGTAATCTTCGCGGGTTTGCCAAAAATGTGACTGATCCCAGCAAACAAAAAGTGCAAAACCTATAGCTGATAAAAAGGCAATTTGGACGGATCTACTAAGCTGAAAAAAATCTGACTTCACTTTATAGAATACGCAATGTAAGAGGTTCATCGGTAATTGTGTATAAAAAAGCTGGTACAGCAAGCTTCGATATGCTTGCATTGAGACCGTAGTCTTGTTAGTATTGCAACCGTTAGATTGATTAGCCAAGTAAGCATCATTTTTTTAATTTATATTCCAATGCCCTATCTTCATCCCTATTGGCGTCTTAATTACGTTGAAAAAAATGACCCTGAAACAGGGGAAAACAGCCCTTTTAAAGATATTCCCAATACAAAAGACGAAAAAGCCGTTCACCTGCTCTATCGCGGATCGCATTCTTACCTCGTCATGAACAAGTTCCCCTATAACCCGGGGCACTTACTTGCGGTTCCTTACAATGAAGTAGATGCCCTGGAAAAATTAAACAAGGAAGAGCGCGCAGACCTTTTTGATACCATCATCAAGGGCCAAGAAATATTAACGGAAGCCATGCACCCCCAAGGGTTTAATACAGGCTTTAACTTCGGCTGTGCTGCTGGCGCAGGCATCCCCAAACATATTCACTGCCACATCGTTCCACGTTGGAATGGAGATTCGAATTTCATGCCTGTCATCGGCGAAACACGTATTCTCCCTGCAGCTCTTGACACGCTTTGGGAGCGTCTCCGCGAATTTGTTTAACAGCGAACAATGCCTCACTCTGAAAAGCTCGAATTTGATACCCCACGCCATCTCGCACAGCTCTACTGCTCTGACGAAAAAAATTTAACCAAAATCGAAAGCCAATGGGGCGTTCGCATCGCCACCCGAGACAACTGGCTTAATATCGATGGTGACAAAGCAGGCGTCCTCGCTGCCAAGCGGCTCTTTGAACTTTTGCAAAAAGCAAAAAGCCAAGGTATGGCCGTCAGCCAAAGTGACTTCGACAGCATCTTACACGCTATAGCCCACAATGAGGAGGCCAAGCTTCATGCCATTTTCGAAAACCCACTCGTCATTAAAGTCAAACAAACGAGTATCGTCCCCAAGACGGTTAACCAAAAGCGCTACCTAGAATTCATTGCCAAATATGACGTTGTTTTTGGCATCGGGCCTGCCGGAACAGGGAAGACATTCCTTGCCGTTGTGAGGGCTCTCCAAGCTCTCGTCGAAGGAAAGATCAATAAAGTCATCATCACACGCCCTGCTGTCGAAGCAGGTGAAGCACTTGGGTTTCTCCCTGGAGACCTTCAAGAAAAAATTCTCCCCTACTTGCGCCCCCTTTACGACGCGATGGATGAAATCATCGGCAGAGAGGACTCCATGCGACTCATGGAAAAAGGCGTCATCGAAATTGCCCCGCTTGCCTACATGCGCGGGCGCACACTCTCCAATGCCTACGTCCTGCTCGATGAAGCACAAAACACAACCCCAGAACAAATGATGATGTTCCTCACTCGCCTTGGTGAAAACAGCCGGATGATCATCACGGGGGATATCACGCAGGTAGACTTACCCAAGGCCAAAGCTTCTGGCCTCAAGCAAGCCGTACAAGCATTGAGCAAAATTAAAGGCATCAAGTTTTTCTACTTCGATGAAGGAGATGTTGTTCGTCATACTCTTGTGCGAGATATTATCAAGGCTTACGACCACTACTTCACTGAAAATGCACCCCGGCAAAAGGTGCATTAAAAAAGGACTACCCTTTCCGAAGAAGGATAGTCCTTTTAATTTTAATTAAAGCGTTTTTTAAATAAATCGCTGTCGTCTTCTTGCTTTTAATTAAGCTTGAAGCTGCTTTTCAGCTTGAGCCTTTAACTTGGTTGGCCAGCTAGTATACTTGACTTGCTTTGCTGCAGACTCTTCCAAGCCAATCTTGCTTGCGATATCAGAAGCTTCATGACGGAATTCAATAGCCTGCTCTGCTAACTCGTAAGCTTCTGTAGCATTGCCTGCGTCAAGAGCAGTCTTTGCACTCTTTGCAGCTTGCTCTGCTTGACGAGCTTTAGCA
>MDTG01032625.1_pt1 | contig 18827 bp, 18 predicted proteins | sample 811421 | NCBI WGS metagenome assembly MDTG01 (sample SAMN05326645, study PRJNA326480) | marine metagenome | isolation source: seawater | place: Pacific Ocean: South East | collected 2011
AAAAGATTAAAAAAGCTACTTATAAAATTAATATAAAAAGAATTTTAAAAAAAGAGGGTGCTGTAGTAGGATTAGCTAATGGCACATTAGATGCAGATGGAAAAATAATTTATGTGGCAGAAAATTTAAAAGTAGGTTTGTTTAAATCATGAGAAGAGTCGTAATTACAGGTCTTGGTATAGTATCCTGTCTTGGCAACAATCAGGAGGAAGTTCACCATTCTCTGTTGAATTCAAAGTCAGGCATATCTTTTGCAGAAGAATATAAAGAACATAATCTCAAAAGTCATGTGCACGGTAAACCAAAAATTAAACTTTCAGACTTTGTAGATAGAAAAACAATTAGATTCATGGGTTCTGGTTCAGCTTACAATTATATTGCTATGAAAGAAGCGATATCTGATTCTGGTTTAGAGGAAAAAGACGTAAGTAATTTTAAGACTGGCATTATAATGGGTTCGGGCGGGCCTTCTATTGAAAATGTAATTCTTGCTGCAGACAAAACCAGGGCCAAAACACCAAAATTAATGGGACCGTTCATTGTTCCTCGAACCATGGGCAGCACAGCTTCGGCAACACTTGCGGTGCCTTTTAAAATTAAAGGAACAAATTATACAATGAGTTCTGCTTGTGCAACCAGTGGGCACTGTATTGGAAATGCAATGGAATTAATTCAAATAGGAAAACAAGATATTATTTTTGCAGGTGGTAGTGAGGAAGTTCATTGGGCAATGACTGCAATGTTTGATGCAATGACCGCTTTATCGTCAAAATATAATGATAAACCTGAAACAGCATCACGAGCTTATGATAAAACGAGGGATGGTTTTGTTATTGCTGGTGGAGCTGGGGTATTAGTGCTTGAAGAATATGAACATGCTAAGGCTAGAGGAGCCAAAATTTATGCTGAGCTGACTGGTTACGGTGCGACATCCGATGGTTATGATATGGTAGCACCGTCAGGTGAGGGAGCTGTAAGATGTATGCAAATGGCTATGGCCACCTCAAAAAATAAAATTGACTATATAAATACACATGGAACATCTACTCCTGTAGGAGATATTACAGAGTTAAACGCAGTATTTAAAACTTTTGGTGAAAAAGTTCCGAAAATAAGTTCTACAAAATCTTTATCGGGACATCCACTGGGTGCTGCATCTGTGCATGAAGCGATTTATTGTTTAATTATGATGAAAAATAATTTCATTGCTGGATCTGCCAATATAAATGAAATGGATGATGAAGCTAAAAAATTTCCTATAATTACAAAAACTGAGAAAGGGGCGGCGCTAAATACAGTAATGTCAAATAGCTTTGGATTCGGTGGCACAAATGCTGCTTTAATATTCGAGAAAGTATAATTATGAATTTAATGAAAGGTAAAAAGGGATTAATAATGGGAGTTGCAAACGAAAGATCAATCGCTTGGGGAATTTCTCAAAAACTTTCAGAAGCTGGCGCTGAATTAGCTTTTACATATCTGGGTGATGCATTAAAAAAAAGAGTTATACCTTTAGCTGAAAAACTAAATTCAAAAATAACTTTTAGTTGTGACGTTGAAAAAAAGGAAGAAATCGTAAAACTTTTTAAAGATATAAAATCAAAATGGGGTGAAATAGATTTTGTAGTGCATGCGGTAGCTTTTTCAGATAAATCAGAACTTTCAGGTGAATACTTGAATACAACAAGGGAAAATTTTCTTAGAAGTATGCTTATCTCCTGTTTTTCTTTTACGGAGGTATCAAAAGAAGCCTCTAACATCTTAAAAAAAGGAGGAAGCTTATTAACTCTTACATACGAGTCTACCAAAGCAATTCCTAACTATAATGTTATGGGGGTTTGTAAATCAGCTTTAGAGGCAAGTGTAAAATATCTTGCAAGAGATCTTGGACAAAAAGAAATTAGAGTAAATGCTATTAGTGCGGGACCAATTAAAACATTAGCTGCATCTGCAATAGGGGATGCAAAATTTTTATATAAATGGAACGAGGATCATTCTTTTTTAAAGAGAAACGTTGATATTCATGACGTAGGTAATTCAGCGCTTTATTTGCTAAGCAATTTAGCTAGTGGAGTTACTGGCGAAATACATTATGTTGACGCTGGCTATAATAAAGTTGGAATGCCAGATCCAAAAAATATAACTTAACTTGCGGAATTCACATTACTAAATTGCATAAATAGTATTTCCTTAACAAAAAAATATTTAAATAATATAAAAATGATAGAATTAAATAAAAAGGTAAAAAGAAAATTCCAAAATTTTTTTGATTGGATTAAAGGTGCAGAACTAGTAGAACTCAAGTCGTGTGATACAAATGAAGATCCAATCAGACCTGAACTTAATAATGATTTTAGAACTAGTTATGGTCGAAGAATATACGGAGTAAAATACAAAAGTGATATTTGCGCAATAATGTGCTTTGGTTTTACAAACGAAATACCAAAAACAGTCAAAGAGCTTGATTTAATGACAAGAGATGCACATTTACAAAGTATTAGAAGAGATCAAAAAGTTGGTAAAATAGCTATAGCATACACTGTATGGTCAAAAAAGAAAGGAGGGGGCAAGTTAATTGTTAAGGAAGTTTTTAAAAAAATAAAAAAATCAAATCATTTGAATCGATTAGTAACACTATCCCCACTTACGGACATGGCAAGAAATTTTCATTTGAGAAATGGTGCGATAGAACTTCAAGTCAACGAAGAGACACAAAATTTTGAGTACAAAATTTAAATTAATTAGGCTACAGCTTGTTTAATAGAAAGTTTAACTTTTCCCCTGTCAAAACCAAGAACTTTTACCGAAACTTCATCACCTTCTTTTACAACATCAGTAACTTTAGCAACTCTTTTTCCAGCTAATTCTGAAATATGAACTAGACCGTCTTGTTTTCCTAAAAAGTTAACAAAAGCCCCAAACTCCATAATTTTTACCACTTTACCTTTATAAATTTTACCTACCTCAGGTTTAGCAACTAGGCTTCTAATAATTTCTAGGGCCGTATTTCTCGATTTTTCATCAGGTGCTGCTACTGTTACTTCGCCAGTATCTTTAACATCTACTTTTGCTCCAGACGTCTCTACAATCTCTCTTATAGTTGCTCCCCCTTTGCCAATTACAGTTGCAATATCCTTTTTATCTACCTTAATTGTTTCTATTTTTGGTGTATGCTTAGAAAACTCTTTTCTTGATGATTTTATTGCTTTATTCATTTCATTTAAAATATGCTCTCTACCTGATTTAGCTTGATTTAAAGCTTGTTCCATAATTTCAAAAGTAATTCCGGTAATTTTTATATCCATTTGTAAAGAGGTTATGCCGTCTTTTGTTCCAGCAACCTTAAAGTCCATGTCACCCAAATGATCTTCGTCACCTAAAATATCCGATAATACTGAAAACTTTTCACCCTCTTTAATTAGGCCCATTGCAATTCCTGCGACGGGTTCTTTTATTGGCACTCCTGCATCCATAAGTGCTAATGAAGTTCCACACACTGTTGCCATAGAAGAAGATCCGTTTGACTCAGTAATTTCTGAAACAACTCGTAAAGTATATGGAAAGTTTTCCTTTAAAGGTAGTGAAGAATTTATAGCTCTCCAAGCTAATTTACCATGGCCGATTTCTCTTCTTCCCGTCCCTATTCTGCCACACTCTCCAACTGAGAACGGCGGAAAATTATAGTGCAACATAAAATTTGACCTTTGCATACCATCAAGGCTTTCAAGTCTTTGCTCATCGTCTGACATACCTAATGTTGTGACTACTAATGCCTGGGTTTCACCTCTTGTAAATAATGCTGATCCATGTGTCCTTGGTAAAACACCTACTTCACATTCTATTTTTCTAACATCAGCTAGCCCTCTACCATCAATTCTTTTTTTATCTTTTAAGATTGCTGTTCTTACAATATCTTTTTCTAGTGATTTTAATTGGGCCATCGCTTGATTTTCTGTGACACTTTCATCTTCCTGGAACATTTCTTTACATTTGGTGTCAATCTCGGATATTGCTGTAGATCTTTTTTTCTTGTCAACTTCTTTAAAAGCCTTTCTTAGATCATTTTCAAATTCTTTAGCAATTTTTTTCTTCAATTCACTATTATCTATATCTTCAACTTCCCATTTAGGCTTACCAGCTTTTTTTGCTAACTTTTCTATTAAGTTTATAATAGGTAAAAATTTTTCATGTCCAAATTTAACAGCGTCTAACATTATTTTTTCCGATAATCCTGAGGTCTCTGACTCAACCATCAATACTGCATCTTTTGTTCCTGCAACCACTAAATCTAATTCGGAAGATTTTAATTCTTCTTGAGATGGGTTAAGCAAATATTTACCATCTTTATATCCAACTCTACTTGCTGCAATAGGACCTTGAAAAGGAAGACCTGATATTGACAAGGCGGCTGAAGAAGCAATAATAGAAAGTATGTCTGGTTGATTTTCTCCATCATAAGATAAAACAGTTGGTAATAGTTGTACCTCATTCATAAAACTCGACGGAAATAAAGGTCTTATCGGTCTATCTATTAATCTTGAAATCAAAGTTTCAGCTTCGGTTGGTCTGGCTTCTCTTTTAAAATATCCCCCAGGGATTTTACCTGCTGCATAATATTTTTCTTGATAGTTTACTGATAGAGGAAAATAGTCCTGACCTTCATTTAATTTTTTTGCACCAACGGCAGTAGCTATTACTACTGTCTCACCTAATTTAGCTATTATTGCACCGTCAGCTTGTCTAGCTATTTTGCCAGTTTCTAGAGTAAGTTTTTTTCCACCAATATCAATTTCTTCTTTGTGTATTTTGAACATTATTTTCTTAGACTCAATTGTTTTATAATTTTTTCATATGAGTCAGGTTTTTTTCTTTTAAGATAACTTAATAATTTTTTCCTTTTATTAACTGACTTCGATAAGCCTATTGTAGAATGTTTATCTTTTTTAAATTTTTTAAAATGAACTGCTAACCTTTCAATTTTATTACTTAATAAACCAATTTGTATTTCCGCTGAACCTACATCAGATTTATTTATAGCTAGAGACTTAATTATATCTTTTTTTGTCTGTTTCATTTTTTTTATTCTCTTTGATTAATCTTTCAATTTTTTCCGCATATTCAAAAGATCTATCCTCAATAAAGTTGAGTTTTGGAAGAAACTTTAAACTTAGCTTTCTTGATAATGCTTTTCTAACAAGATGTGAGTTATCAGTCAATACACCTACGATTTCTTTCATATCTATTCCACCTAGTGGTATCACATAAACCCTAGCTGTTTTCAAGTCTGGGGTCATTCTAACTTCCGTTACTGTAATAAATCTAGAGTTAAATGATGATATTTTTGTCTCGTTTTTTATGAAGATCTCACCTATGCTTTGTTTTACCAGCTCGCCGACTCTGAGTTGTCTTTGAGAATAGCCCTTATTTGTTAAATTGTTATTGATCATATGGTTCTTTCAATTTTTTGAATTTGATAAACTTCTATAATATCTTTCTCTTTAAAATCTATAAAATCTCTTAAACTAATCCCACATTCATTACCATTTTTAACCTCTTTAACAGCATTTTTTTCTCTGAATATACTTATAATTTCACCGTCATATACAACTGCGCCATCTCTAACTATTCTTGCTTTTGACTTATTCTGAATTTCACCTTCAATTACCTTAGAGCCAGCTATTTTTCCAAACTTGGAAACTTTAAATATTTTTTGAACTTCTGCTGAACCAAGAGAAATTTCTTTAGTATCAGGTTCCAATAGTCCAGATAATCTTTTTTCTATGTATTCAATAGCCTCGTAAATTATATTAAAAAATTTGATTTCTATTTTTTGTTCTTCAGAAATTTTTTTTGCTTCTCTATTTGCCTTTACATTAAAACCAATAAGCACCGCATTAGAAGCTTTGGCAAGGGAAATGTCGGTTTCGTTAATCATGCCTATGTCAGATAAAATAATTTTAGTTTTAACTTCGGGATGAGTTATTTTTTCAATTGCCATTTTAAGTGCTTCGCTAGATCCATGAACATCTGATTTTATTATTACATTTAACTCTTCTTTTTCTTCACCTTTATCAAAAATTGTTGACTTCTCATTGATCATAATTTTCTTTTTAGATGAATTTTCATTTTTAAATTCAGATATTTCTTTAGCCTTATCCTCGTTATCAGTTACTAAGAATTCTGCACCTGCGAATGCAGTATCGTTCATTCCAAGAATTTCGACTGGCATTGATGGAAAAGCTTCATTAACAGCTAGACCATCATGATTAATCATTGCTCTAATTTTTCCCCATGTTTTACCGCAAACAAAATAATCTCCTTTTTTTAATCTTCCGTTAGATACTAAGATTGTCGACACAGGGCCTTTACCCTTATCAATTTTTGACTCTATGACTACCCCGGTTGCTTTATCTGAAATAGATGCTTTTAAATCAAGAATTTCGGATTGTAATAATATGCTCTCCTTTAATTTATCTAAATTAGTTTTTTTTGTTGCTGAAACTTCAACAAATAAAGTGTCGCCGCTGAGGTCCTCCGCTACCAGCTCATATCTCATCAAATCATTTTTTATTTTTGTTATATTTTTATTTGGTAAATCTGATTTATTTATAGCAACAATTATTGGAACTTTTGCAGCCTTTGCATGATTTATCGCTTCTATTGTTTGTGGTTTTATTCCATCGTCTGCAGCTACAACCAATACCACTATATCAGTTATTTTAGAGCCTCTTGCCCTCATTTCAGTAAAAGCTGCATGCCCTGGTGTATCTATAAATGTTATAAGCTGATCGTTGTTAGCTTTAACTTGATAAGCTCCAATATGCTGAGTGATACCACCAAATTCATTTGATACAACATCTGTTTTTCTTAACGCGTCCAGCAGTGAAGTTTTTCCATGGTCAACGTGGCCCATGATAGTAACTACAGGAGGTCTTTTTTCTATTTCACCACTCATAGATTTATTTTTATTAATTTCCTCTGGTTGTAAATTTTCTAAAATTGCTTTGTGGCCGAACTCCTTTACAATGTATTCTGCGGTGTCTTTATCGATTGTATGATTAATAGTAGCAATTACCTTCATATTGAGTAAAAATTTTATAATATCGTTGGACTTTTCTGCCATTCTATTTGACAGTTCTTGAATTGTAATTTGCTCAGGAATTTTTACCTCTTTAATTACTTTTTTGTATTCCTTTTTTTCATCTAACTCTGGGCTGCTTTTTTTTTCTTTCAACCTGGCTCTTTTTACTGCAGCTAAACTTCTTTGTTTAATTTCAATTTCTTCAACATTTAAAGCTCTTGAGACGGTTAATTTAAAGTCTCTTTTATCAATAGGAGTTTTAAGTTTTAATTTGCTTTTTCCAGTTGGCTTGTCATCTTTTTTAATAAAAGCCTTTGTAGCCTGTTGTTCTACAAACTTTCTTGTAAATTTTTTTCCTTTATTTTCTTGATGTTTAAAGTTTTGATCTGGAGAGCTCATTTTTCTAAAATTCTTAGGTGATTTTAAAGAGCTTTTTCTTTCTTTAGCGATTGGATATGCATCTCTATTTTCTTTTTTTTTGAAAGAACTCGAGTCAATCTTTTTTTTAAAATTAGACGAAATCGTTAAAGTTTTTTTCTTTTGTTTCTCTTTATCCATAATCTATTTAAATACAATATCTCTAGCAGACATTATTAATTGGTCGGCTTCCTCTCTTGTTAAGGAAAATTCCTCCAGATAACCTTGTAGTCTTACTTTTTTTCCTTTTATCTCATCGAAACCTCCGACTAATTCATCCGTTGATAAGTCGGCGAAATCAGAGAGTTTTTTTATATTTTTTTGACCTAAAATAACAAGCATGCCTTGGGTCATCCCCTTTAAATTTATCAATTCATCCTCTACACCTAATTCTTTAAGTCTCTTTCCTACTTCTTCTTTAACTTTAATCAAACTCTCCTTAGAACGTGATATAAGTTCTTTTGCTGTATCTTCGTCGATTGCTTCAATTTTTGAGATATCCTCAGGTTTGGCTTGTGAAATTTCTTCAATACCTTGAAATCCTTCGGATACTAGTAGTTGACCTAAAGTTTCATCAACTTCTAAATTCTTAATTAAAGACTCAGTTTTTTCTTTAAATTCTGCTTGTCTTCTTTCGGAGTCTTCTTTGTCTGTTAATATATCAATTTCAAAATTTGTTAGTTTAGAAGCAAGTCTGACATTTTGGCCTCTTCTACCTATCGCTTTGCTAAGATTTTCTTCACTAAGAATTACATCAATTTTTTTATTTGTTTGATCAATTAGAACTTTTTGGATTTCTGCTGGCGATAATGACTCAGAAATTAAAGTTGGCAAATCTTCTGTCCATTTTATGATATCAATTTTTTCACCATGAAGTTCGTTTACTATTGTTTGAACTCTACTACCTCTCATTCCAACGCACGCACCAACTGGATCTATTGAGGTATCTTTTGAATAAACACATATCTTAGCTCTACTGCCTGGGTCTCTAGCCACTGATTTAATTTCGATTACTCCCTCGTATATTTCAGGAACTTCTTGAAAAAAAAGCTTAGCTAAAAATTGAGGGTGAGCTCTTGACAAAAATATTTGATGACCTTTTAACTCTTTTTTTACTTCATAACAGTAAGCTTTAACTCTTTCACCAGTTTTTAATACCTCTCTTGGAATAAGTTCATCTTTTTTTATAACACCTTCGGCCTTTCCAAGATCCATTATTACATTGCCATATTCTAACCTTTTAATTATCCCGCTTAGTATTAATCCTTGTTTATCTATAAAATCTTCGTACTGTCTATTTTTTTCAGCCTCTCTTACTTTTGAGTTTATAACTTGTTTCGCACTTTGAGCTGCTATTCTCCCAAAATCAATTTGTGGAAGATCCTCATAAATTTTGTCACCAACTTTTAACGTTTCTGTTTTATTTTTATTTACAGAATTGGCATCTTTCGGTGTTATCTCTCGACTTGGATCTTCAACAGTATCCACCACTTCTAAAACCTTTTGAATGCTAATGATGCCAGTTTCCCTATCAATTTTTACAAAAATATTATTATTCTGACCAAATTTAGTAAGTGCTGCTTTTTGTATTGCACTTTCCATCGATCCTATGACGATTTCTTTGTCTATTGATTTCTCATTTGCTACAGCGTCAATTATTCTTAATAGTTCAAGTTTATCTAAGCCTCTATTTAACATTTTAATTCTCCTAAAAAAAAATGGGCTAGTGCCCATTTTGTAGTTTTCAAATTTTAGTTATTCTTAAAGAAAAATTAAGGTTTTTTCAAGATTACAACTTTTTAAAAAGTGACGTTTTATCAGTTTTTTCCCAAGAAAATTCGCCTTTATTAGTAGGTTTTCTTCCAAAGTGACCATAGGATGATGTTATTTCGTAAATTGGCTTATTTAAGCTTAATAATTCTCTTATTCCTCTGGGCGATAAATCAAAATTATTCCTAATAATTTTTTCAACTTCTTTGGTTTTACTTTCATCTTTTTCACCCAGCTTTACGTAAATTGAAAGTGGTTTAGAAACTCCTATTGCATAAGAAAGCTGAATTAAACACTTATCTGTAATCCCGGCTGCAACAACATTTTTAGCTAAGTATCTTGAGACATACGCTGCCGATCGGTCAACTTTGGTTGGATCTTTTCCTGAAAAGGCCCCACCTCCATGAGGGGCAGCTCCTCCATAAGTATCTACAATTATTTTTCTACCTGTCAATCCAGTATCTCCATCTGGGCCACCAATTACAAATTGCCCTGTTGGATTTATGTAAATCTCAGAATCTAGTAAATCACTTAATAATTCTTTTGGAATAGATTTGTTAATGTAAGGTAAAATTAATTCCTTCACTTTGTCTTGGTTTAATTCTTTAGAATGCTGAGTTGATATAACAATTGATGTTACTTTTTTTGGCTTACCATTTTCATATTGCATTGTTACCTGGCTTTTTGAATCTGGTTCGATTCCTTTTAAAATTCCAGATTTTCTATCTTGAGCCATTAATCTCAATATTTTGTGAGAATAAAATATGGGGGCTGGCATAAGATCATCGGTCTCATTGCAAGCGTATCCAAACATTATACCTTGGTCACCCGCACCTTCATCTTTATTATCTTTTGAGTCGACGCCCATTGCAATGTCGGTTGATTGTTCATGAAGATGGGACTCGATTTTAGTTTGTTCTTTCCATGAAAAGCCTTCTTGATCGTAACCAATATCTTTAATGCAATCCCTTACTTTTTCTATAATTAAATCTTTATTAATGTTTGGTCCTCGAATTTCACCAGCTAGAACTACTTTATTGGTTGTCGTTAAAGTTTCACAAGCTACTCGAGAAAAAGGGTCTTTTGATAAATAGCTATCAACAACCATATCCGATATTCTATCGCATACTTTATCAGGATGACCTTCTGATACGGACTCACTAGTAAATAAATAATTTTTTTCAGTCATTTTTTTTATATTTAAAAAAGATAAAACAATATGTAAATAAAAGGACAAAAAATATCAAATCATTTTTATTGCTACCTTTTTTTTCTATGATTGGTAAACTATACTCTATATTGCCTGTTTCATTGTTTTTTAAGCTTTTAATAACTTGTCCCTTATTATTAATAATCGCGCTAATACCTTTGTTTGCTGATCTTAACACAAATGAGTCACTTTCAATTGCTCTAAAAATCGATTTTGAAAAATGTTGATATGGTCCTATAGACTCTCCAAACCAACCATCTTCTGAGATATTAACTAATAAAACATTTTTTAAATTTATTTTTTGAATAAGTTCAGGGAAGATTATCTCATAACAAATTAATGGAATAATATTAGTATTATCATAAGAGAAAGATTTATTGTTGTTGCCATTACTAAAAGATCCGAAGCCTTCAGTAATTTTTTTCAACCCTATTTTTTCTAGTGTAGTATGAAATGGTAAGAATTCACCAAAAGGGACTAGTTTTATTTTATCGTATTGAAATTTTTTATTGAAATTATGATCTATTATAACCAGACTATTAAAAAAATTGTTTTCTTTTTCATCTAAGGTATTAATACCAAAAACTATAAGGTGATCTTCAGAAAAGTTATCTTTTATTAGTTTTTCATATTTTTTAATTTCGAAAAAATATTTCCCTGATAATGCTCCTTCGGGCCAAATGAATAATGTTTTTTTACTTTTATCTGCATCGCTGTACCTAATTAATTTTTTAATACGTTCAAATGTTTCTCTCTCTGACAAATTGTATTTTAGGTCAAAGTTAGGTGATACTATTTTAATATCAATAAATGTTTTTTTGTCTAAGTAAGATTGAGTCTCAATTCTATTATTGTTAATTGTGTAATTTCCATATAAATAATTTGTTAAAAACAACGCAGAGCATATAGTAAGAAAAAGAAAATTGTATTTAGATTTTTTACAAAATAAGATAGCCGGTGAACAATATAAAGTTATCGCTAATAAGTTAAAAGCAAATACTCCGATTGGATTTAAAACTTGAATAATTTCTGTAAACCAAGACCAGCTGTAAGCCCAAAGATTCCAAGGAAATCCAGTTAGTACCTTTGCTCTGACGTAGTCCACCACCGAAATAGATGCGCAGAAAAAAAGGATGGACGATAACTCAAATTTTAAATACCTTGCACAAACTAAAGATCCCAGGCCATAAAACAAACCTAACACCAAAGGAAGTAGTACAATTGTGACAGGTATTAGGTTTTTAAAAGACTCATCAAATTGCAAGGAATTAGAAATCCAATGAGTACCTGTGAGAAAAAAACCGATTCCAAAGAAATAACCTACATAAAAGAGATTTATTAAATGAGGTTTTTTTCTATATTTATTTTTTGATCGTTTATTAATGTTGCATAGAATAAAAAAAAAAAATGGAAATATTAAAAAATTAATTATTGTAAAATTAAACGGCTGAAAGGAAAAAACTGAGAGGCAGCCTAAGAAAAGTGGTAATACAAATACTAGTAAAAATCTACTGTTGAGAATAAAATTAATCATCTAATTTAATTTCTTAAGAAATTTCTTTTCGATTGCATTCATTATTTTATAGTTTTTTTCACTTTTATGGTCATGGCCAAAGAGGTGAACTAAACCGTGGACCCACAATGTATCAAATCTTTTTTTAAATAAAATTTTTGATGATAAATTAATTTTTCTTACATTTATAATAATATCACCTAGATATACACTCTGGTTTAATTTTGATACTATTTCCAATTCTTTTTTAGTTTGATTAGGAAATGACAAAATATCTGTAGATTTATTTTTTTTTCTAAATTTTTTATTGAGTAATTTTATTTCTTTTGTGCTGGATAATAACAGACTAAATGAATATCTTTTTTTTTTAAATAAATTATCATTTTGTATTTTTTTAATTTTTTTTTTTAAATAAATTTCTGGATTTTTTATGATTTTAAACCAGGATTTATCTTTAACAATAACATTAATCTTTATCATCAATATTCTTGTTAAAAGCTTGTATAATCTTAGTAACTAATGGGTGCCTTACGACATCTTTGTGATCAAATTCAATCAGTTTTATTTCTTTCACTTTATTGAGAATTTTTTTTGTTTTTATTAATCCTGAATGAGATTTGTTTATTAAATCTATTTGTGAGGGGTCGCCATTCACAACAATTTTAGAGTTTTCACCTATTCTCGTTAAGAACATTTTAATTTGTGTTAATGTTGCATTTTGTGCTTCATCTAATATCGCAAAAGAATTTTTTAAAGTTCTTCCTCTCATAAATGCTAAAGGTGCAATTTCAATTTCACCAGACTCAATTTTTTTATTAATTTTTTCAAAACCAAAAAGATCGTAAAGCGCGTCGTACAATGGTCTGAGATAAGGATCTACCTTTTCTTTCATATCACCAGGTAAAAAGCCTAATTTTTCGCCAGCCTCAACTGCCGGTCTTGATAATATTACCTTCTCTACTTTTTTTTCAAACAACATTGTCATTGCTACTGAGACTGCTAAAAAACTTTTCCCAGTTCCGGCTGGGCCAAAGGCCATGGTTATATCGTTATTTGTTAGCGCCTTTATATAATCTGCTTGTTTTTTGGATCTCGCTATTACTGTTTTTTTTGGAGTTTTTATAAGTTGATCTAAATTGTGAACATTTGACTTGTAGCTCACATTTTTTTCCTTAATGGATAGTGCCAAGTCTTGTTTTTCTATTAAGTTTGTTTTTAGATATTTATTAATTAAAAATTTAATCGCCTCTGAAGCTTTATTTGTTTCGTCACGATTTCCTTTAATTGTAATTGAATTTCCCCTAAAAAAGATTTTAGTCTTAGTCAATTTTTCCAACTCGTTTAAATTACTATTAAATTCTCCTACGACCGATATTAAAATATCATTATTATGAACTTTAATATTTATTGTTTCTTTATCTATCTTTTTTACGCTATAATTTTGATCAAGGTTTTCAATTTTTGACATATTTAAGCTGCGAGAGAGTTACCTTTTTTAATAATTTCGCCATATATTGTGTGTTGCGTATATCTTTTTATAAGTATTCTTTTTTCTTGGCCAGTTATATCTTCATTTGAAAACGCAATAACTGGATTTTGATATTCATCTCTACCAAAGTATTTGTTTTTTTCATTTATCATCTTATTTTCAAAAAGCACTTTTACTTGTTGATTTAGAAGTTTTTTTTTATGCTTTAATTTCATTTTTTCTGCTATTTCCTGAAACCTTGTAAGTCTCTCTTTTGCTATTTTAGCATTAATCATTTTCATTTCACTCGCAGGAGTACCGGGTCTTGGGCTAAAAATGAATGAATAAGAGTTAATAAATTGTATTTTTTCCATCAACTTACAAGTTTTATTGAAATCATCATCTTTTTCACCAGGATAAGCAATTATAAAGTCGCTAGCAAATTCTATTTTGGGATTTTTTTCTCGAAGAATATCAATAATTTCTAAATATTCTCTAATACTATGTTTTCTATTCATGCTTTTAAGTATTTTATCAGAACCTGATTGCACTGGCAGATGTAAAAAGGGCATTAGTTTTTTGCAGTGTTCATGTGCATCGAGTAAATCTTTAGTCATATCTTTTGGATGAGAAGTGGTGTAGCGAATTCTTAAAAGACCTTTTTTTTTCTCTAGTGCATATATAATATCGGATAAACGTTTATTTTTATCATTATAAGCATTAACGTTTTGGCCTAGCAAAGTTATTTCTCGAGCTCCATTGCTTATAAGTTTATCTGCTTCACTAAGAATTTCATTAAAATTACGCGAGTATTCTGGTCCCCTCGTATATGGAACTACACAAAATTTACAAAATTTATCGCATCCCTCTTGTATAGTTAAAAAGGATGAAATTTTTGAATTATTGTTGACAGTCAAATTAAGTTGATCGAATTTTTTATTAGTTTCAAAGTTTATACTTTCCTGTTGTCCTTTTTTATTTTCAATATCTTGAATAATTTTATTTATAGATTGATAAGATTGTGGTCCAACAACAGCATCTATATAATTATCTTTTTTTAAAATTAAATTTCCTTCAGCCTGTGCTACGCAACCGGCTATGATTAGAATAGGTTTTCTTTTATTTCTAAATATTTTTTTTACTCTACCTACGTCGTGGAATACTTTTTCCGTTGCCTTTTCTCTAATATGACAAGTATTGATTAAGTAACAATCAGCTTCTGAGTTTTTTGTTGTAGGAAAATAATTTATCTTTTCGGTGATATCAAATATTCGATTGCTATCATACTCATTCATTTGACAACCGAAAGTTTTTATAAATATCTTCTTTTTCAAATTACTTTCTTTTTTTTGACCCATAAAGTTCTAACTTATGGTCAATTAAATTGTAACCAAGTTTTTTTGCAATCTTAATTTGTAATTCTTCAATATCTTTGTCTACAAATTCAATTATTTCACCAGTGTTAACATCAATTAAATGGTCGTGATGTTCATCTGTTGAAGGTTCGTATCTTGACTTACCCTCTTTGAAGTCATGTCTTTCTATAATACCTGACTCCTCAAATAATTTTAAAGTTCTGTAAACTGTTGCTATGCTAATTTTTTTATCGATCAAACTTACTCTTTTGTGTAACTCGTCTACGTCAGGATGATCCTTGGATCCAAAATTTAATTTTGACTCTGACATAACTTTGGCAATGACTCGTCTTTGTTCAGTCAGTCTTACCCCTTTTTCTAAACATTTTTTTTCAATAATACTCATTATTTAATCATAGCTCTTTAATGATAAATTGGATTTACCATTTTATTTTTTAATTGTTTATTTTTTATTAAATTCTCAATATTTTCAAGTTTAAATTCCGATAATTGATTGCTTTTATAGCCATATAGTTTAGAACCTAGCACAATCTGAATTCCTTTTGCCACAGATAAAGATATTCTGAGTGACGAATAGCTGCCAGGCCCTATATTTACGATTATTGAGTATTTGCTGCTTAATTTGACTTTGTTTTGGTTTGTAAAACTAATAATTTTGCTAACAAGTTGGTTGTTAGAGTTAATATTATTTTGTAATTTTTCTATAAAAAATTTATTATCAGATTTTAAACCTATTAAGTTGTTTTTGCCTGTGCAGTCAATTATTAAAAAATTATTAATCACTCTACTACTTTACTCCCCTGTAAAAATAAATTTGTATTCATCTGAAATAGCTTTTAATGACTTTGGTATAATTACTATAATGTATCACCGATTTGAAGAAAATAAATACCCTTCAACAAACATAAGAATAGATAATTTTAAAGAGCATATTGAGATGATAAAAGAAAGGGGTATAAAATTTGTCAATCCCCTAGATTTCGAAAATGAATTAAATAACAATAAAAAAGAAAGAAAAATTCTTCTTACTATAGACGATGGGTATCAGTCATTTTATAATAATGCCTGGCCAATACTGAAAGAATCTAAAATTCCGTTTATCCTTTTTGTGAGTACCAGGGAGGTTGGAAAAAATGGATATATGAGTTGGGAAAATATAAGAGAAATTGAAAAATATGACTTTGTAGAGATTGGAAATCATAGTCATACTCATGAATATTTAATTGATTTTACAGATGACCAAATAAAAAAAGATTTATCTAATTCAATTAAAATTTTTGAACAAGAGTTAGGAAAAAATTCAAAGTTTTTTTCTTATCCTTTTGGTGAATACAGCACCAGTCTAAAAAATATTGTAATTGATCTTGGTTTTAAATATGCTTTTGGGCAGCATTCTGGTGTGGTTGATCATACGAAAGATTATTTTGAAATGCCAAGATTTCCTATAAATGAAAAATATGGTGAAACTGAAAGATTTAAAACCATTCTGAAAACTTTACCGTTCCCCTTTAAATCAATTAAGCCTGAAAATAGGTACATAAGTAATATCAATAATCCACCTGAAGTAAGTATTCAATTCTATGAAAGCTTAAAAAATTTACGTAATCTTAATTGTTTTTCAAATGAAGAAGATAAATGGAGAAACTCTAAAATAGAATTTATAAGTGATTATAATTTAAATATAAACCTAGAAGGTAAATTTATAACTGAAAGAGGAAGAATTAATTGTTCTCTAAGAGAAAAAAATGGTTTTTATAGGTGGCTCGGTATCCAATTTGTAGTTAAAGAAATGTAAATTAAAGTTGTATGTCTTTTTTAACAACAGAATTTGTTAGTTGAACAGTTTCAAAATCTGATAAATCGTTTTGTCTTATTATTTGTTCGAGAATTTCAGTATACTCCTTACCAGTTTGGGCATATCTATCTAAAGTCTCTGTTAAATTCAAACCCTTAATACTCTTATTTCTTTTTCTGTAACTGTATCTTTTTTCTCTAAATTGGGAGTAGCCTTTATGAGTATTTAAATTATTTTTATATGCTTTAACTGAAGCTCTTAAAATAGGAAATCTTAAAATTTTATGACCTTCATGTTTGCCTTTGTTTAAAGGTTCAATACCTTGGCCTGTCCATGTCCATTGTCCAAATATTGCGTTGCCTTCCAATGCAAATCTTGAAGTACCCCAGCCACTCTCTTTTGCTGCTTGAGCTAAGGCAATTGAGACAGGAATAATATCCATTCTTTTGTCTAATTCTGTAATATCCGAATTTTTAACTTTATACTCTCTCAATTTTAATCTTAACCAAGACTTTTCTTTATCAGTTGTCATCTTTTTTGAAGTAATTCTTTTTAATTTAATTTTGTCATCCAAAATTTTATCATTTTCAGCAACTACTAAAGGTAAAACGATTTTAATAAAAGTTTCCTTCTTCAGCTTTGTATCTTTAATTTCATCTAAATCTTTAGGGAATTGAGTAAAATAAATTGGTTTTACCTTTTTTTGATATCTTACTGTCTTCAAGTCGTATTCAACATCTTCGAACAAGCTTAATACTGTCTCTGTTTTAATATTTAAATTCGGTAAAACTAATTCTGTAACTTGACTAGGAGATTTTTCTTTTTTTGGTTCAGGTTTTTTTACTTGCTTTTGTTCTTCTTTTTTTTGTGGTTTTTTTTCTATTTTTTTCTTTACTTCTTTCTGTTTTTCAATTTTTTTTGGTTTATCTTTCTCAACTTTAAATGACTCAGTTACATTATTTCCGTCATAATTTTCTTTTAAAGTAAAAAAGGTTATCCCTATTGCACAAACAAAAACTACAATCCCAAAACCTTTGACTAACTTGTTAGTTTTTGTTTTTTCAACTTCAGAGGTATAAAAACTGCTAAATAAATTTACTAATGAGTCTGAAATAAAATTAGAAACTATGTTGAACACTTTAGGAATTGTATTTAAAATTCCAAGAGCTAAATCACCAGAATTCTTCCACAATCTTATAAAGAAATTACCAACGCCACCAGTGGTATCATCGTATAACCCTGTAGCTCCTTTTTTTGTTCTTTTAAAAAATTTTCCAACTCCATCAGTTGTTTCGTTATAAAACCCTGTAACTTCTTTCCCAGCTTTTGTAATAGGATTAGAAAAAGTTTTTTTAAAAAAACTTACATTAAAATCTTTTGGTATAGGAACATTATTTTTTTTTAAAATATGTTCTATTTGATGAGTTGTTAGATTTTTTTTTCTTCTGATATAATCTTGTATTTCAGATATTTTATAAATTCTGCCTAGCTCTAATAATTTATCTCTATAGCTCAAGTTTTTTTTCATTTAAATTGCCTCTACTGAATTAACTTCCTTAACGTAATGCTTTAATAAATTTTGTACACCTTGTTTCAAAGTCATTATTGAACTTGGGCAGCCTGAACAGGCTCCCTGTAACTCAACTTTCACAATTCCGTTATTAAAAGATTTAAATTTAATGTCTCCTCCATCCCTTGCCACTGCAGGTCTTATTTTGGTATCTAAAACATCTTTTATTTTTGATATGGTTTCGTTTTCGTCTATATTTTTTTTTGATTTGCTGTCAATTAATACGGGTTCATTGTTATTTTCGAAATGATCATTTAGATGTGAAATTATCATCGGTTTTAAATTATCCCAGGAAGCACTTTTTTCTTTTTTAACAGTCAAAAAATTATCTGAAATCAAAACTAATTCAACACCTGAAAAACTTAAAACCTCTTTAACGAATGGAATATTAATTTCGGCAATATTTGATTTTTTAAATTCTTCAGTTCCAACTTTGGATAAAACTTTTTGTGACAAAAATTTTAGAGAGTTTGGATTGGGTGTTTGTTCAACTTGTATCATTGTAGGATATGTATATTACACAAATCCTATTATTTCACGTATCTTTTTTAGGTTTTCCTCAGCTATAATATTGGCCTTTTGTTTGCCTTTTTTTAATACATCTTCAAGGTGTTTTCTATCTTTCAT
>MDTG01247107.1_pt1 | contig 18823 bp, 11 predicted proteins | sample 811421 | NCBI WGS metagenome assembly MDTG01 (sample SAMN05326645, study PRJNA326480) | marine metagenome | isolation source: seawater | place: Pacific Ocean: South East | collected 2011
GTCCTCTACTTGTTCTCGGAATCAACTTATTAGATCCTGAGATTAGTGTTGGTAGAGCTGCCTTCAGAGCCGCTGGAGCTGCACTTGGTGGAGGAATCACAGCTGCTCTTAGTGGTGCTGCCAGTGGTGGTTTACTTGCCGTCTTAGGACTTATGGTCGGTGAAATTGTTGGTGAATATCTTGGTGATATTATGTGGATCGGCATGAAAGGTGGAGGCCTCAATGCCATAGGAAAGAAAATTATGGATGATATCAAGAAAACCTTGAATGTGGGTAAACAACTTTATGATTGGACAGTAAATGGACTGGATAGATTCTATGAAGGAATGCCTAAGATCAATTTAGAGGATTCCCTTATCAATAGTATGAGTGCAGTAATACCAGGGTTGGGTCTACTTAAGGGTGCGATAAAGAATCACGCGATACCAGCACTCAAAAAATTGGTCGGATTTGAGGGGGATTTTGAGATTCCTGATATCGGTTGGATGTTGAATCCATTCAATGTTGGTGAAAAATTTGATGTATTCAAAAGGGCTTTCTTTGATGATAAACCCATGCAAGAAGGTGAATTGAAAAAGACTGATAAGGAGAAGATGAGTAGTGGTGGTAGAGAAGATTCTGCACCAAAGAGGAGTGAATTCCCAGAGGGTCCTGAGGGTGACAAACAATTTGAAACAGCAACAGTATCATATGAATCTGGTGGCGGTGGTGCATCAGCAGATTTTTCTGGTGGTGGTAATGCTGCTACAAAGTTCTATAATCAACTGATATCAGATGGTGTTCCTCCAGCAGCTGCTGCAGGTATTGTGGGCAACATTGAGGCAGAGTCTGGTTTCAATCCTGCTGCTATTGAAGCGGGAAGTGGTATAGGTCGTGGTCTGATCCAATGGTCTTATGGGAGGAGGACAGCCTTTGAGAAGTGGTCTAAAGACAATAATTTAGATCCTGACTCCATGGAAGCAAACTATGGATATCTCCTCCATGAAATGAAGGGTGGTGATGGAAATCATTGGATGCCCAGAAAAGATACTCCACCAGAACTTGTAGTTAGAAGTTATGATGAGTTTTTGGAGAAGGCAAAGGATCCAAAAACAGCTGCTAAACTTTTCATGTATAATTATGAGAGACCTGCAAAGGCAACTCAACACCTTGATCGTAGGATTAAGGCTGCTGAAGGAATCTCTAAATCAGCTGCAGAATCATCAACAAGAGATCAAAGTACCTCCCAAAGTACTTCAGCTCAGGTATCCGCAGAAGTTGAGGAAGGACAACAGATCGCTGGTAAAGGAAGTGGTAGTAAGTATGGAAAATTGGGCGTGCCCAACAAAGATGGTCAAGATACTGGATCAGATATTGAGTTGTTTGGTCCGAGAGGACAAATTGGAAAAACTTTTGGATATAACTCCAAAGAAGGACCATATGGAAATCGTGGTGTTGAAATCTCATTCCCATATGATTTGATTTACTTGGAAAAAGTTCCTGGTGGAAGAAATAAAGGACATACGTCTATAACGGTTGATGGGAGTACTACTAGAGACTATAAACAAGTCACAGGTGCCACAGGTTTTGGACATGTAGGTAGTTATTATTACAAAGATCCCAAAACTGGTAAAATGTTTGAAATCATGATGGGTCATGGTAACAAACCATTCAAAAAGTTTGGTGAAGGTGAAGTAATTCCTGCAGGAACAGTTGTTGGATATCAAGGTGCAACCGGTTCTAGTGACGATCTGGCTGGTGGAGTCTATGATCATGTGTCATTCCATGTAAATGCAGTTGATGGTGGAGATCCTAATCCGGTATTTCAGAAGTTCCAGAACTCTCTGTTGACTGGTGCAGGTGCTAGGGTAACTGCATCCAGAAGAGAAAAAGAAAAAGCAAAAATTGGAAAATCACCTAAAAATTCTTCTGATGTCACCCCACCTCCTAGTGATTCACATATGAGTTACCAAGGTGGTGGATTAGTTCGTGGATCTGGAACATCTGGACATCCAGTTCAGACAAGCCAACAGATACAAATGAGGGATCTGATCAAACCTCAACGAAGACAACGAGTTCAACAACCGACACGGATGAGGGACTTGATCAAACCAGGTATGGAAAAACATCTGAGGAATTTGAGAAATCAAGAAGTATCACAATATCCATCCTATGAATCATCTGGAACGGATATGATTCTTCTCCTCCCGCCTTCTGGACCGAATCAAGGTGGATCTCACCAGATTCCTATTCAAGAAAGGGAACAACTACCTGCTGTTTCATCACTCACAGAGAGTACTTCATCAAGTGGACATATGCCCAATAAATACTACCAGAAAGCAGTCACTGCACAATTATATAAGTACGGATAATTCAGTATGCCTAGGTCACTTGCCGAATCAGGCGATATAAAGAAATTTATAATCACATCTCACACTGGTAACACAGCTGATTTGACGGGAGGTATTGCAGAATTCAAGTACTATGAGAGTGTTGTATCTAATACCTTCACAGCAACAGCCACTGTTGTAGACACTGGATATGAGGGATCTACCGATAGTCCTAAGCCAAATAAGGGTGTTATTGATGGTCTTCCTATTCGTGGTGATGAGACTTGTCAAATTGTAGTTGAGGATGCAAATGGAACTCAGTTGAGTTGGCCATACGGAATCCATGTGAATAGAGTTAGAAATAGCATGGATATGACTCAGAAGGATGTATTCTTTATTGATTTCTGGTCTAAGGAAGCTGTTGATAACCAACTCACCAGAGTTATGAAGAGGTATGAGGGAAAGATATCTGATCATGTCAAAGATATTCTAACCAATGTTCTTGGTACTTCAATGCCTCTGAATATTGATGAGACAGCACATACATCTGAATCTGCAAATATTGATTATAACTTCCTAGGTGATGATAGAAGACCTTTCTACACCTGTACTTGGTTAGCACCAAAGGCAGTTCCTGCCGAAGCAGGAGAACCTGGAAAGGCCGCTGGTTTTCTTTTCTATCAGACAGAACAGGAATATAACTTCAGATCTATTGATGTTCTGTTCACTCAAGAACCAGTGAAAAAGTATATCTATCACGACAGGGAGGATATCCCAGAAGGTTACGATGATAACATTCAGAGTTTCCAGGTAGTATCTGATGTTGATATGGATCAGAACATGAACCTTGGAATGTATCACAACAGATCAATCTTCTTTGATTTTGCAAGAATGAACTACATTGTGGTTGGATTCAATGGTCCATCTCAAAGACCTGGTTTAGAACTTGGTGGTATCGATGAGAAGTTTACTGGTGAGGTTGTTTCTGAGAAGGTCAAAGCAAAACCTTCTAGGTTGATGCATCATATTCTAGATATTGGTTCTCATAATGATGGAGTTGGTGACGAACAACTGGACAATTGGAGATCTGATCCAAACAAAGCAAACTATGACGCAATAGAGAGACAGGCTAAAGCTGCTATGAGATATAGTGAACTATTCACTATCAAATTCAATATCACTATTCCTGGTGATTTCTCTCTCCATGCCGGTGATTTGGTATATGTAAACTACCCACAACTAGCAACCGATACATCAAACCCAGAGAGTGGAGGCCTATATATGATTGCCAACCTCTGTCATAGAATGACTTCTAGTGATACATTCACATCTCTCACTTTGGTTAGAGATGCCTTTGGTAAGAAAACAGGTATGAACTAATGCAAGAACAAGGATTTTTTAGTAAGAACTTTGTAGGTAAGGACGGATTCCAGTGGTGGGTAGGTCAGGTTGCTCCAGAACCTACATGGAAAAATAACATTCCTGGTGTTCCTGGACCTGACAACAACCATGAGAGAGGTTTCGGTGAGAGATACCGAGTTCGTATCATGGGACATCACACCTCAGATGCGGCCGAAATTCCTGATGAAGTATTACCCTATGCATATGTGATGTACCCTGTTACTGCTGGAGGTGGTGGTAGAGGTTCATCTGTGAGTGCAAATATCGCTCAGGGTAACTTTGTTTTTGGCTTTTGGTTAGATGGAGAAGACTCTCAGACACCTATCATCATGGGTTGTTTGGGATATAATGATTATCAGGCAGTGATGAAGAGCCTGACTCCACTTCCCGATAAACAATCACAAGGAACCCTAGAGAGTGCTCCACCAGCTCCGGTGTTGCCACCACCCGCTAGTGATGCATCACCACCCGCTGGTGATGGAGAAATTGATAATAATAGAGCAAATACAAGTGTGGATCGATCATTAGACGCCACTCTTGCTAGAGAAGATGCAGCAGTTACTGCAGCACTTGCTGCAGAACAAGAATCTGGAGGAGGAGAATCTGGATCACAAACTGGAGAAGGTGCACCACAAACTACTGAAGAACCAGCAATGGATTTGAGATTCATTCCATACTCTGGGTATCTCGATGAAGAGAAGAGAGGAACACATGATATCAAGGCATATTACGATACTAGTTCACTCATTCTCACTCAGGATGTCTTAGCTGGAATTGGTGATGATTTAATCCAAAATCCATTTGCTATTGAATCATCTACCAACACAAATAACATCACTTCATTTAGTGATTGGGCAATGCATGAGTGGGGTAAGATTTCCGAACCCCTAGATCAACCTGAGGATTGTCAACCTGTACCCATGGGTAAGATCATGTCACAGGTTCAAACTGTGATGAATGAAATTGATAGAGTTACAAGAAGTCTCACTGATTATCGTTATGCACTCTCAGGGTTAAATGCAGATGCTGAAGCAAGACTTCAATACCTATCTGCAAAGGCATCCAGATTTATTGCTTCTGGTATGAAGTGGATCTTAGCTTCGATTGAACAGAATACAATCAATGTAGCTAACGAAGCAATGAAACCTCTATACTTTGCCCTGATGCCCAACCAAAGACCAGAACTCAAAAAAGGTGTTGAGGCAGCTAATGATGGTATTGCATGTGCATTCCAAAAGGCCATTAGTGGATTGACGGGCATGGCTAGTGGTTTTGTTGGTGATATTCTAAGTAAAGCCATTAATATTGGCGGAGGAGGAGGCGGTGGTGGTGCCGGAGGCGGTGGTGCCATTAGTGGTATGATTAGTAACGTTATCGGCCAAGTTACAGGTATGGTAAGTGGAGTTATTGGTAATGTATTAGGTCCTATCAGTAGTCTTGTAGGTAATATCTCCAGTATTGGAAATTCTGTAATGGGTTTCCTTGGGAATATTCTTTCATTCCTCTCCTGTGATGAGAAACAGGCATGTACAAGTGTTAATGAGTGGAGTATGTGGACTGGTGCTGGAACACTTCCCGCTACAAATCTTGATCAAATTGTTAGTGGAGCTAAAGATGTTTATGAGCAAGTCACAAATGTAGCTGAACAGGCTGAGAACCTTCCAGAACAAATCACAGATGCTGTTGGAGATTTTGAGTTTGATGTAAATTTTGAAAATAGTTTGAATACATCCATCATATCTTCAACTGTAAGAGCACCAGGTTCTATCGTAGAAAATACAACACTATTCACACAATTCCCAACAACTAATACGGTGAAATCCAGAGCCTTTATTGCAGGAACACCAACAAACACATTGAGATCATCAACATCATCGTTTGTTATTGGAGAGAATGAATTTGGAGAGTTTATACCTGTTCCCGTAGCTTCAGTAACCGAAGATACATCAATTGACGCAGAAATCGAAAGAGCAAGAGCGGGTGATAGATCTGGTCTTGATGATGCTCTCGACATTCAATAGCAACCTAAATATCATATACTGGTAATACTTAATGACACTTCCTGCTACCATTATTGTCCCACAACCAGCTGCAGATGAATTCATGTGCGGTGCTGTTGCTTGTGGTCCTCCTACAATAAAGTTTATCAGTAGTAGGGGAGTTGGTGCAACTGGAAATCTTATCATCTCTCCAGAAGGTGAGGTTATCTCATATGATCCGGTAAGCACTGGTGTAAACTATCATAGATCCATTATTACCAAGGTTTTTGATAACTGTGGTAAGGGTAGTGGAGCTTATGTTAGACCAGTAACTGCAAAGGTAAAAGTATTCAAGGATCCTAAGAAACCAGTATGGAAGGATGAGAATGGTTTTGTGATTGTAAATGAGAGGGGTCAACCAGTTACAGTTCGTGATGAGAATGATGAAATCATTCGTGGTGAAGGATTTACCATTGGTATTATTGATATTATTGTAGAAGAATCTGGAACAAATTACTTATCCAAACCCAATGGTGATTTTGGTGGTTCTGGTAGAGTATGGGCCTTCAATAATGAAACCATTATTGAACGTGCCGATAGAACTATTGATACTCCACTTCCAGGAAATATTGTAGTACAATTAAACCCTGGAGATATAATTACAATGCCTCCTGGTACAGAGGTTGTAACTGAACCAGTTGATCCATTCGTTACAGATGAGGATGGTATCACTGGATTTGAAACTATCTTTGGTGGTGGACCACATAGAGTTGAAAAACCTGGTAAGATAACAACACCAGTTGTTGAATATCAAAAAATTAACTCCCCATATCCTGTAAGTGCCACTGGTGCGTATCCTGCTATTCTATGTTTGGATGACATTGTGGTGAGGGAAGGTGGTGTAGCCTATAGAGAAGGTGATGAGGTCGTTATCAGACCAGATCAAGGAGCAAAGGCACAACTCGAACTTTATCCCAATGGGAGTGTAAAATCAGTTAAAGTTACCTCGAAGGGAGAGGGTTTCAAAGAAAAACCAGTGATTTATGTTAGGTCTAGAAGTGGATTCAATTCTGTTCTGGTACCAAAACTCTCTATCAAACATGTAGGTAAAGATCAAATTGAAGACAGAGGTGAATTTGGAAAGACCTCTGGTGTATTACAAGTCATAGATTGTGTAGGTAGATTTTAATGGCACAAAAGAATTACCATCAGGTTAGTTGGAATAATGCTGATGGTCAGGTAAAATTAGGTCATCTTCACGATGATAATACGCTATCAGTAGCGATGCTTCGTGATGCTCGTGATAAGAGAACTTATGTCTCTATTGATGGTAGTGGTGATGATTCCAGAAGACATGGTATCATGTGTTCTGCTGATGGAAGTTTCCAGGTAAAAGCAGGTCAGAACCCTCTCATTGATGGTGAAGGTGGAGGTGGTGGTGCAGATGTAAAACCTGGTGTCCCTGCAATCTATATGGATGCCGAGAATGGAGATATTGTTCTTCGAGCACCGGCTGGTAGAATACGTTTAGAAGCTATTGATATTCAACTCAAAGCTTCCGGAGAGAATGGTGAGCGTGGGTATATTACTATCGACGCAAACGATAAGGTTCTCCTCAAAGCACAAACTATTGATGCCAGTTCTAAAGTTTCTACCAAGATCTTTTCAGAAAAAACTGTTGAGGTTGTTGGTGATGCTATCTGTAACATCTATGGTGGTCTTATTGACTGTGCTGATGGTGCTACAAAGTTGAAAGGTTCTCTTGGTGGTTCTACGAATGAAGACCAATCAAGAGGTGGTTATGGTTTTGGTCTCTAGGAGTAATTAAATGAAAGTACCTGATTTATATGTTGGTAAAAGGTTATTTACTGGACAAGGTGTCCCTCCTATCGCTTTAGGATTAGGACCTACCGAGATTCGTGGTTCATCGTACATCCAAGGTCCAAGTGTATTTGGTGCATTCCCAGCACCATTCCCATTCGCAACTGTGATGATTGGACCCAATCTCAATCCAGAGAGTCCTCCTTGTTTTATTCCTGGTGCAAAGTGTTTCCCACTATCAAATCCACACTCACTTGCAGTGATGGGAGCGGCCGCATTCATGAACAATATCGATACAGATGCGGATGTTAATGTGGGCAGACACCTTTTTGCTCAGGGTGATGTTATGTCCAACTGTGGTGGTCATATTCTCTCTGCCAAAAAGAACTTCGATATCCCACACCCATCTAAAAAGGGTTGGAGACTGAGACACACCTGCCCTGAAGGTCCATCGAATGATGTTTATGTTCGTGGTAGACTAAAGAACAGAAAGAATATTGTTCTTCCAGAGTATTGGAAAGACTTTGTAGATATTAATTCTATCACCGTGAGTATCACTCCTATTGGTGCACCTCAAGACATATTTGTCAAGAGAATTGCTTTGGATAAGATTCTTTTGGATTCAAATAGTGTTATTCCTATCAACTGTCACTATCATGTATATGGTGAGAGAATTGATGGAGAAAGTCTCATCCCAGAATATGAAGGTGAGTCACCCGCAGATTATCCAGGAAACAACAACGAATACTCCGTTGTTGGATACCACTACGATGTAAAGGAGAATAGAAATGACTGAAGAACGTTTTGATGTACCTAATGATCCGTATGAAGTTGTTTCTAGAAACGGTGAGGAATACGATCTAGAGGATGCTGATACCTACAACTTCGAAGGATTTCACCCATCAACTGGTGGTGGTGGAAAAGACTGTACTGACTACGATGTATGGGGAGTTCCCTCCACTCTCTATTCTTATATCGTCAAAGGAAATAGTAATCCAGACACATATCCCAAAGATGCGTGTGATCCCTATTATCACAAAACAGGTCAGATTGATAACCTGAGGATAAATGTAGATCTTCAAGGTCCTAGTGGTACTGGAGCATTCAATATCAACTCAACACTGGTAAGTTTTAGTGGTGATGTTCAAGTAGCTGGTGTCATTTACAGTCAAGATGATTCGTGGTCTATATCTGGTGCTGGTTTTACTGGTCCAGTGAGTGGTAACATAACCGGTGACATAAGTGGTGATGTGACTGGAAATGTGACTGGTGATGTAACTGGTAATGTAGTTGGTATTGTTACGGCCCCATCAATTACATTGGGTAGTGTTGCAATCACAGCCACAGGTACTGAGATAAATTATACTGATGGAGTTACTTCTAATATCCAAACTCAATTGGATGCTAAAATCTCACTATCAACCTTGAAAACAGAAGTTGCTGTCTCGACCGACTTTGCCGACTTCAAGTCTAGGATCGCTGCTCTGACATAAGAATCCCTTATATCACTTGACATCTCACTGACAACCATGTACCATATAGAGGTATCCAGGATAACACCATGATCAAAGACGACGAGTATCTGACAAGAGTTGTTGTGGACACAAACTCTCGAACCTTTTACCTTTATTCTAATGAGGGTCAGAGGAGAGAGGTTGAGTGTGATACTGTTGATGAGTTTATGCACGTTCTTGAAGTTTGTCGTACCTTCTTAGATGATGATACTGTGGTATATGCTGAACCTGTCGTATGTGGAGCTTGATGAGAAAAGAAACGAGAGAGGCAATGGAGATGTTGTTCAGAGCAAGATGGAATCTTGTGAAAGCAGCAGAACACGCTGGACTAACTCTCAAGGAAACCAAACTCGCCTTTGCTGGTTGGGTTGAATCACACCCACCAAGCTTTGTTGAAGAGTCCCACTTTCAATTATTCTTATTCTAATGAATATACAGCTCTGGTATTCTAAAGACATGGACCAATGGAGGTGGACTCTTTCATCTGAGGAGTCTTCCAAAACCATGATACAAGAGTCTGGAAGTCAAACAGACTTGAGAAAGGCTATGAATGATGTTGCCACCACTGTTGAGTATCTTTTAGACAGAGGGATTGTGAATGGGTGAGAATGAACTTGAGGAACTGAGGTATGATGTAGCACACTACTTACTCAGTAAAATGAATAAGGGTTCTCAGTTTCAATATGCTTTAGATCGTATGATTCAACTCTGTGATAACTACTCTGAAAAAGAGTTGAAAGATATTCTTTCTGAATCAAAAACAGATATGAAAAACCACCTCAAGAAGAAAAAAACTAGAGGTGGGGGTTTTTGATCTATAAATTATCAGTTTGAACCTCCTTCTAGGGAGGTTTTTTTATGGATAAATAACTCATAATAGATATTAGCAGTGCGAGAAAGATGCCTTTAAGCAGACTTGACAACTTTCTTAAGAATGTAAAGGGAAATATCCTCTATGTCGATCCCAACAGTTTAGACGCTACAGATGTCATAGGGAACCAAGGGAACTCCATGGCAAAACCCTTCAAAACTCTACAAAGAGCTTTGATTGAGGCCTCTAGATTCTCATACCAGAAGGGATTGGACAATGATAGGTTTGAAAAAACCACTATCATGCTTTCCCCAGGTGATCATTATATTGATAACAGACCTGGTTTGATTCCCATTGGGGCCAACAATTACAACACAAGGTCAGGTAGTACAACTAGTGACTTTGCTGCCTTTAGTTCCACATCACTGTTTGATATCTTTGATGATAACAACGTTCTCTACAAACTGAACTCAGTTTATGGTGGTGTTATTGTTCCCCGTGGTGTATCTATTGTTGGACAGGATCTGAGAAAGACTAAGATTCGTCCTCTCTATGTTCCAGATCCCCTGAATACCAACATCGATAGAAGTGCCATCTTCCGTTTGACTGGTGCCACTTATATCAGAGACTTTAGTATTCTCGATGCTGATATCAATAAGAACGTATATAGAAACTACACCACTGATAAGGTAGTTCCCAACTACTCTCACCATAAACTAACAGTATTTGAATACTGTGATGGTGCAAACCCTGTTGATATCAATGATACTTTCCTGACTTATAAGACAACATCCAGAACTGATCTGGATATGTATTATGAGAAGGTTGGTCTTGCCTATGGACCTGCTTCTGGTAGAGAGATTGATCCTGACTATCCTTCCTCTGGTGTTGATATTGAACCAAGAGAGGATGAGTTCCGTATTGTTGGACCTACCAGTGGTGAAGTTGGTATCAGTAGTATCAAGGCTGGTGATGGTGTAAATGCAACTGATATTGTTACTGTCACTCTTCAGTCAGGACTTGACGGACTCAATGTTGATACTCGTTTCATCGTAAATGGTGTTCTCAGTAATGGATACAATGGATCTTATGTTGTAAATGAGATTCTGACGACTGATGCAAATAACAACGCCACATCATTCAAGTATCTGGTAGCTAATCCACCTTCTGATCCCCTACCAACACCCTCAGGTGCAACTGTAAGCCTATCAACCAACACAGTATCATCTGCTTCACCATATATTTGGAACTGTACCCTCAGATCGGTTCTGGGTATGTGTGGTCTTCATGCTGATGGTGATAAGGTAACTGGATTCAAGTCTCTGAACGTTGCTCAATACACTGGTGTATGTCTCCAGACAGATAACAACGCATTCGTAAAGTATAATAGTTCTTCTGGAACTTATGGTGATTCAACTGATGTTGAGAATCTCCAGAATGATCCTGATGCTAAGTTCAAACCAGAATATACAAACTTCCACATCAAGGCCTCCAACAAAGCATTCATTCAGATTGTTTCTTGTTCATGTATTGGTTTTGCCAATCACTTTGTAACTGAGAGTGGTGGTGACTTCTCGATTGCTAACTCCAATTCACACTTTGGTCAGTTAGCTTTCTCTGCAAATGGATTTAGAGACACTTCATTCTCTCAGGATGATGTTGGTTATCTGACTCATGTTATTCCTCCACAAGAAGCTGAGGAGAATGTACAACAACAATCAGCACTAGAGTACGGGTCTATTGATGTTGCCAACACTGTTGGTATTGCCTCTACCAGTAGACTGTATCTCTATGATGAAACAAATATCGATCAACCCCCAACATCAGTAATTCAAGGATATAGAATTGGTGCTAAGAGTGATGATGCTCTGAACGTATTGATTCCCAATAATGGTGTTCTCACCAATTATTCGGCAAAGATTGTAATGCCCGACACTCATGTTGGGGTTACTCCATCTATTTCTGTCAAGAGATTCCAGGTTGGTAGAAGTGTAGGTCTTGGTAATAGTATCAGTTCCAATACACTAACATTCAACCAGAACCATAGTTTCGGGAATGGTGAGTCTATCAGAGTATTCAGTGATAATACTAGACTTCCTGATGGATTGGATAACAATAGAGTATATTTTGCTGTTACTGATGGAGTTGCTGCAAATCAAATCAAGATTGCACAAACAGTCAATGATGCCTTCAATCAGAACGAACTGGCTATCAACAACTTTGGTGGTACTCTGACTGTTGAAAGTAGAGTTAGTGATAAACTTCCTAATGATACTGGTCACCCACTTCAGTTTGATGATACTAACGGTCAGTGGTATGTAACAGTATCTGCTAATGCATCTGACAATGATATCTACTCAACTCTTGTAAGTCTTGGTACTACAACTCTGGGTGAGAGTACACCTAGAACCTTCATCACCAGAGCATCTGACCCAAGACCATCAGAAGAAAGAATTTATAAGTATCGTTATGTAATTCCTGCTGGTTCAGGTATTACTTCTGCAAGAGCTCCACAGAATGGATTTGTTCTTCAAAGGTCTGGTGATGTAACTGGTGCTACTGATACTGAGGTTGCACTTCAGTTCAATCCTAACACCGTTACGATGAACAACATCGGTGAGATGAGGAACTTCAGTTTCATCTCTGGTGCTAAGTACAACGCTGGTAGTATTGAGTTCACCTCAGAACTTCCTCACAGATTATCTGTTGGTTCTTCTGTTGTTATCAGTAATGTAACCAGTACTAACTTCCCAGTTGGAACTGCTGGTTCTGGTTTCAACGGTGAATATAGTGTCACTGGTATTACAAGTGCTAAGTCATTCACTGTAACTGGTGGAAGTGTAAGTCCTGGTACTTTCACTAATGATACCTCACAGAGAACTACTTCACTCCCAACATTCAAGTCTGAAGACTATAAGGGTGATTACTTTGTCTATAACGCAGAGAAAATCACTGAGTATATCAGTGGTGAACAGGATGGTGTTTATTATCTAACTCTGGTTGATTCAGCTAACAGACCAGTTGTATCACCATTCAACATTCCTAAGTATTCATTCTCACAACCTATCACAAATCTCTATCCACAATATGATAGAGATAATCCCAACTCCAACCCCGAAGCATCTATATCATATGCTCTTCCCGATAACATCGGTGAAGTTGTAATCAATGATCCAAAGAACTCCATTACCAGAGAAACTGCACAGAATCTCTACGCTGATGGTGTTGTTGGTGTTGCTATCACAGATATTGTATTCAATCAGTCTGGAACTCTGGCAACTATCTTCACTTCATATGATCATGGATATGATCGAATCACGAAGTTGAGTGTTACAACTGCTGGTGCTGGTTATGGTAATGGTTCTGGTACTTCTGAGAACCTCTATAACGCAAATCTAACTGGTATTGGTAGTGGTAGAAACGCGACAGCAAGAATCACTGTAAACTCCTCAGGTGCTCTTACTGATATTGAGGTAATGGATGGTGGTAGTTCCTATAAAGTTGGTGATGTTCTGACTGTCGCTGGTGTTGCTAAAACTACAGGATTCTCTGCTGGTACTGTTACTGTTGATAGTATCTACAGTAATCACCAAGATACTATTGAAGTTCAGGGTGTTACCTCCACATCATATTCACAATACAATCAACCATACAGAATTGTTGATGTTGTAAACGCTAAGGAACTGACCGTCAGTCCATCACAAACTATCACCAGTGGTATTTCTACAACTGGTATCGGTCAAACTGTAACGGCAACTGCACTTCAGTTCAACAACGGTCCTTCTCTGGATATTATTTCTATTGATTACAATAGACAAACTGGTCTTGGAACTGTAAGAACCAGTCAGAGACATGGTTATAGAGTCAACAATAAGATTCGTATTACAGACTCCTCAAGTTCACTTTACAACGGTGATTTTGTAGTCACTGGTATTGATAATACATTCCCACTCACTAGATTCAATGTAAACATTGGAGTCAGTACTAACAATCCAGTTGTTGGTAGTGGTCTGAGAGTTTATCCTTTGGGATTGGCTGCTCGTGGTGGATCTATGGGTATCTTTGATGATAACATCAATGGTAGAGGAATCAACCTCTACGCTGGTATCACAACCTCACTGAACGCTGACATTATCTCCAATACTTCTGATGAGATTGAGATTGAGAACATCGATCAGTTCGACTTCAAGATCGGTGATTATATCAGAATCAATGATGAGGTGATGCGTATCAAGACTACCGTATCTACCAACCCTGTAAGAGTATTCCGTGGAGTACTGGGTTCTAGACCAACAACTCATAATCAGTTTGATGTTATTAGAAAGATTGCAATTGGAGCTGTAGAATTCAGAAAACCATCTAGTATTCGTTCTTCTGGACATACCTTTGAATACATGGGATATGGTGCTGGTAACTACTCCACAGCACTTCCACAGAAACAAACCAAACAACTCTCCTTAGACGATCAGATTAGAGCTCAGGCACTTCAGAGTAATGGTGGTAAGACAATCTTCACCGCTATGAATGATGCTGGTGACTTCTTCATTGGTAGTAAGAGAATCTCTGCTGTTACTGGAACAGAGGAAGTATTCTCAACACCTATTCAGACATTCACTGGTGAAGATGTCAGTTCTGTTGGTATCTTTGAGGGTTCAGCATACAACATCGCAGACCTTTCATCCGTAACTGTTACTAACAGATTGAAGGTTGAAGGTGGAGCTAACAACTCTATTCTCTCTGAGTTTGATGGACCAGTTGTCTTCTCTGAGAAGATTACTTCTACGGCAGATGATGGTATTGAAGCCAACTCAATCTTCCTTCAGGGTGATGCACAAGTTTCTAGAAACTTCACGGTTGGTATTTCTACACCAATCAACGCTGGTAACCCTGGTGATGTAGTATTCAACGCTAACCCCAATAAGACTGGAAATGTTGGTTGGGTTTATACTCTGGAGAACGATTGGTATCAGTTCGGTCCTATCACCAACAGTACAACCACAGATGAGGTTATCTTCGATAAGGTTGGTGTTGGTACTGACTCTGTTGATAATTCCACTCTCAAGGTTGTAACTGGTAGTACAGAGTTCAATGTTGATGGTGACGGTGTTGGTATTGGAACCACAGCCAATGGTGCTAAACTGAGAGTTGACGGTAACATTGTTGGTACCTTTGTTGGTGATGGTTCTGGACTCATCAATATCCCAACTGACTCGGCCTGGTCTATTGGTACGGGTGTTCTTACACCTAAACTCAATCGTTCTGTTGGTATTGGAACTCTTGCACCAACAGGAACTTATTCACTGGAACTTGGTACAACAGGAACAGGTAAGACTGACCTGTATGTAACAAATAACTCTAGGTTTATTGGTAGTGTCGATCTCGATGGAACCACGAATGTAAATGGATTACTGAACTCCACCAACTTCGATCTAGATAGTACATCAGGTAGAATTACCGCAGGTATTGCTACCATCACATCTCTGAATGTTTCCACCACAAAACTTACAGCAGGTTCTACTGGTGTTGGTATTGGAACAGCAACAGCAAGAGCTGATCTGGATGTGAATGGTGTGGCTAGACTGAAGGCATACTACGAGATGCCAATCACAGTCTCCAGTGTAAGTGGTGTTGTAACTCTTGATCTCTCACAGGGTCAAACATTCTTGGTCACAACTACAGAAGCCATCACAGAGTTTAGAATTTCTAATACAGTTACAAACTCTTCTACATCATTCACAGTGAAAGTGGCTCAAGGATCAACCGGATTTGCTGTTGACGTAGATACTTTCAGAAAACCATCAGGATCAACAATTCCTGTTTATTGGCCAGGAGGAGTATCACCAACAGTCACGACAATTGCAAGTTCTGTTGATGTTTACTCGTTCATGACGTTTGATGGTGGTGATAGTCTCTACGGTGTAATCGGAGGTCAGAATTTCTCATGAGCCCTATCTCGGTAAGAAACTTTAGGCAGACACAGACAACGTTGGATCTAAATGGTCCAACATTGTCTTTCACACAAAATCCAATCTCACAAAATGGTGCTGTTGGAGATACAGAAACTTTTGTTGGTTTAGCAACAGCAACATTCCCACAGTCAGGACGAGCAACAAATACTGGTATTGTTTCATATAGATGGTATGAGGGTACTGTACCTCTTACTGATAGTACAAATGTAACTGGAACTAATACAAATACCCTTACGATTAGTAATCTCTCAAGTCCTAGTGATAATGGGAGAGGTTTTTCTTTGCAGGCCTCTTATATTCCATCAGCATATGGTAGTGGAGTCACTGGTAATGCATACAACAGTCCCATCAGAACAGATGAAGTAAAACTTAGTGTATTCCCATCTATTACTATCACAACTCAACCTACAAACCAGTCCGTGGGTATCAACAACGCTGCCACATTTACTGTTGCAGCTACAACCACAGACATAACAGAAGGTATTATTCAGTATCAGTGGACACTAGATGGGGTGTTGACTAGTAATATCAATCCAACAGCAACATTCACACCAACATCTGTAGGTATTCAAACTGTTCAGGCTATTGTATATCAGAATACCGACAACGGAGTTATACAAGCTAAATCCAATGTAGTGAATCTGGAATGTGTGGCTCTCAGAAAACTCCTGAAGTTTGAGGCCTTTGATAGTAACAACCAGATGGTTTCTACAGAGGTAGATTTAGATACAACATCAACATATACACTTACCAGTAGTACATTTGGATCAACTTACAATGTGATTCAGATGTTTGCTCCAGAACAGGGTGTCACTTTGGATATGGAGATAAAGGCTTCTGCAGGTAAGAGTTACAATGGTTCTGCACTCCCTGGTGAGGGTGGTGTATCTAATGTTAGACTTCCTATTGATTCTGGTGTAGAACATACTATCATCGGAGTTGCAGGAAACTCCGCCGTATTCCTCTACAAGGGGTCTGTTCTTATTGCCGTAGTAGGACAGGGTGGTGATGAGAGTTCATCCAATGTAGGGACCGTAAATGGTGGTAGAGGAGGTGGAATAGGTGTTGCTGGTGAGAACTCCATAGACAATGATGGAGGAGCCCTAATTCAAACCGGTGATCTACAACTTACTGGTGTATGGGGATCTATTGTTTCCAGTTCCAACATCACACTTCAGGGTGGTGATACTCTAGCAACTGGAAATAATGGTGGACAAACTATATCTTGTACCAAAGGAACTTATTGGATCAATCAAGGTATTTCTGTATGTTCTAACAACAGTTCTAACCCAATCAAGTATGTGGGTGTTGGTGGAACTGAGATCTCTGGTAGTTCACAACTGATACGTGGATTCAAACCTGGATATTCTATCTCCAATACTTCTGGTAAAGGATTATATGGTAATGGTGGTAATGGTGCTACAGGTGGTCAGGGTTCTAACTCTTCTACAAAAGGTTCAGGTGGTGGTAGTGGATATACCAATGGTGAAGTTCAGGTTATAAGTACTCAACTGGGTGGTAATACAACTCAACTATCTTCCATCACCTTCACTCTCTCCTCCTAATGTTCTAAATAGAACATAATAACCCTCGGAGAGGAGTGCTCTCTTAACCATATGGCAGTAAATAAGAATTTTGTCATTAAAAACGGCATTGATGTATCAGACCAACTGATACTTGCCTCTTCTGAACTCAATGCAGTTGGCATTGGTTCTACACAACCTAAATCTAAACTAGACGTAGACAGAGGTATTAGATCCAAAGATAGTTTGGTATCAGTTGCTCTTACAGCACTGAATGATTTCCGTGTAGGAGCATCTGGTACAAACTTCTCTGTTGTTGGTTCATCTGGAAATACTGGTCTTGGTTCCACACAACCAAGATATAAACTCGATGTAGTTGCTGCTGGTGGAACTGCAGTTAGTGTTACTGGTGATCTATTTGTAACTGAACATATTGATGGTGAAACTCTCAATATCACTGGTTTCAGTACTCTTCGTGACCTGGAAGTAACAAGAAATACCACACTGGTTTCACTTGCTGCCACATCAATCACAGTTTCTGGTATTGGTACACTCGGTGGTTTAGATATCAATGGAAATGCGGATATCTCTGGACTCACAACTGTCCATGGTGATACTGATCTGAATGCACATCTGGTTGTTGCTGGTGTAAGTACGTTCGTCTCTGCGGTAAGACTAGACGATAACTTAAATGTATCTGGTCTCTCCACATTTGCTCAAGAGTCTCACTTCACTGGTGGTGCAAGACTTACAGGAACTAATAACCTATCTCTCACCGACAACAATACGTTGACTCTTGGTGATAGTAATGACCTGATGATCTATCACAACGGTCAAGAAAGTGTTATTAGAGATAATGGAACTGGTGATCTGACTCTTATTACCGATAGTTCGACTTGGATTGGTGCTATTGGTGCTGCAAATACTTCAGCAAAATTCACTCCTGGTGGAGCAGCTGAACTGTATTATAGTGGTAATAAGAAGATTGAGACTGCATCTGATGGTGTAGATATCTATGGTAGTGTTGGTGTCAGTAGTAATCTAACTGTATCTGGTGTCACTACATTTAGTGGACTGGTTGATATCAACGCCGGAGCACAGGCCAGCACTCTCAAGGTAGAAGATCTTACAGATAATAGAGTTGTTATTTCTGGTGTTGGTGGAGAACTGGAAGATGATTCCAACCTCACCTTCGATGGTACTACTCTTTCTGTTGGTGTTGATTTAGATGTATCGGGAAATCAAGATGTATCGGGAATATCAAGTGCCACAGCATTAGCTAACTTCAACTACTTACAAGCACCATTTGGTAGTACTGTCACATTTACAGTGACTGTTGCTAGTAAGGATTCTTCTCACAGATACAATGGAACAGGAAGTGGTAATGGATATTTAATTAATGGTGTTCAGGCACCATTCTTGACATTAACACCTGGAAGAACTTATAGATTTACGAATGATAATACGGGAAGTCATCCTTTTAAGTTCTATCTTGA
>MDTG01258305.1_pt1 | contig 18821 bp, 19 predicted proteins | sample 811421 | NCBI WGS metagenome assembly MDTG01 (sample SAMN05326645, study PRJNA326480) | marine metagenome | isolation source: seawater | place: Pacific Ocean: South East | collected 2011
AAATAATTATGCCAAATCAAAATTAGAAGGTGAAAAACAGGTTTTAAAACATAATGCAAATGCTTTAATAATCAGAACTAATTTTTTCGGTTGGGGTCCAACTTATAAAAAATCATTTTCAGATTTTATTATATCAAGTTTAGAAAATAACACTCTGATTTCTCTTTTTTCTGATGTAAATTATAATCCAATTTTAGTTTCAGAGCTAGCAGATGCGGTTAATAATTTAGTGGAAAAGAATTCTAAAGGTATTTTTAATGTTGTTTCAAAAGAAGCTATTTCAAAATTAAATTTTGGTTATATGCTTGCTAAAGAATTTAACTTAGACGAAAAGCTGATTCACGATTCTAAACTAACTAAGAGAAAGGAGTTAGTTAGAAGACCATTGAACATGACACTATCTACCCAAAAGTTAAATGATCAAGGAATTTTTGTCAGATCTTTACATCAGCAAATAATAGAACTTAAAAATCAGCGTTCGAAACAAAGCCAAAATTTCCAAAATCAGAAAATTATTCCTTACGGTAGGCAAAATGTTTCTGAAAATGATATTGAGGCAGTAATAAAGGTTTTAAAATCTGATTATTTAACTCAGGGTCCAGTAACTATTAAATTTGAAAAAGCAATTGCTAGTTATACCAAATCAAACTATGGCGTGTCTGTAAGCAGTGCCACTGCTGCATTGCATATTTCATGTCTGGCTCTTGGGTTGAAAAAAGATGATATAGTATGGACAAGTCCAATTACATTTGTCGCTTCAGCTAATTGTGCTGTTTATTGTGGAGCAAAGGTGGATTTTATAGATATTGATCCAAAGACATATAACATTTCGTTAGAGGCTTTAACTGAAAAATTAAAAATCGCAAAATCGCAAAATAAATTACCTAAAATTATTATTCCGGTTCACCTATCAGGTCAATCATGCGATATGCGCGAAATTCATAGATTATCGAAAAAATATGATTTTAAAATTATTGAGGACGCCTCACATGGTATTGGAGGGAAATATCGGGATAAACCTATTGGAAATTGTAGATATAGTGATATTACTGTTTTTAGCTTTCATCCGGTTAAAATTATAACCACCGGTGAAGGAGGCATGTGTACCACTAATGATCCAAAGATTGCCAATCAATTATGTTTATTTAGAAGTCATGGTATTACTAGACATGAAAATGAAATGACTAAAGAATCTGATGGACCCTGGTATTACCAACAAATTGAATTAGGTTATAACTATAGAATGACTGATATCAGTGCTTCTCTTGGTTTGAGTCAGCTCGATAATTTAGATGAGTTTATAATTAAGAGACATGCAATTGCCAGAAAATATGACTTAGCTTTTAGAGACAAGCCTATTATTGCACCATTTCAACATAAAGAAAATTATTCGTCTTACCACTTATACATTGTAAGGGTAAAAAATACATCTGAAAGTCTGAACAAGTTAAATCTTTTTAAAAGTTTAAGAGAGGCTGGTATAATGGTCAACTTGCATTATATACCTGTCTATCATCAACCGTTTTATGAGAATTTCGGATATGATAATGGTGATTATCCCGAATCAGAAAAGTATTATGAGGAAGCTTTAAGTTTGCCAATTCATACTCTTTTAAAAGAAGAAGAACAAGATTTCATCATCGAGAAAATTCTTAATTTTTTAAGTAAGCAAGAAACATTCATAAAGAATAATTTAGATGAGGACCTTGAAGGTTTTCAGACTATTTTTTAATTTAAATTTCATGAAAGGTTCTAAGGAAATTTTAAAAAATCTAAAGAAGTTTAAAATTAATGATTTTCAAAGTTTAGAGTTATCGATTTTGTCAGATAGTTCTACCCAATATTTAATAAAATTCATAAAAGCGTTGGCTTTAGAAAATAAATTAAATTTAGAAATATGGAATGCGCCAATTGATCAGATTGAGCAACAAATACTTAATAAAGAATCTCAGTTTCATAGAATTAATCATGATTTGATAATTGTTTTTGAGTCAACTCATTCGTTGCTAAAAAAATACAATGAATCCAATGATAACGAAAACTTTTCTGATGTCCAATTTAATAGAATCACTGACTATTTAAAAGACCTAATTGCATCAAATAAGAGCGTTGTACTATTCAATTTTTATGAAATTAACGATTTTATATTTGGCAATTATTCATCAATAATAGAAAGCTCGTTTATTTTTCAATTAAGAAAGCTAAACTTTTTATTAAGTAATTTTTTAAAAGATCGGCATCAAGTAAGAATTTTGGATATTGCTTCGATACACAATTCGTTAGGATTTAATAGTTTGTTTGACTCCTCATTATACATAAACTACGAAATGGTATTTAGTGTTGATGGTAATTATGAAGTTTCAAAAAAGATATATGATTTAATACGCGCAAAACATTCATTTTTCAATAAATGTCTAATTATAGACTTGGATAATACGACATGGGGAGGAGTAATTGGAGATGATGGTATTGATAAGATTGAAATAGGAAATTTGGGTATTGGGAAAGCATTTAAAGAGTTTCAACATTGGGTCAAAAAATTGAAAGAAAGAGGAATCATTATATGTGTTTGTTCGAAAAATACTGAAGAAGTTGCCAAAGAGGTATTCATAAAACATTCGGAGATGATTCTGCATCTTGATGATATATCTGTTTTCATGGCTAACTGGGATTCCAAGGTCAATAACATCAAAAAAATTCAAAAAATTTTAAATATTGGCTTTGACTCTATGGTGTTTATCGACGACAATAGTTTTGAAAGAAATGTTGTTAGAGACAACATACCCGGCATTACTGTTCCTGATTTACCTGATGACCCGTCTAATTATCTTACGTTTTTATATAATCAAAATCTTTTTGAAGTTGATAGTTATTCTAAATCGACAAATGATAGAACTGATTTCTATAAAAAGGAAAACGAAAGAATGAAATTTAAAGAAATCTCAACTGATTTGACTGACTATATGACGAAACTTGGAATGAAATCTAAGTTAAGTAAACTAAATTCTTTCAATATTCCAAGAGTCTCAGAATTATCTAACAGGTCAAACCAATTTAACCTTAGAACTATTAGATATTCTCAGTCAGATTTAATGCGAATTATGAATTCAAATGAATATTTCGGTTTTGTATTTGATTTAGAAGATAGATTTGGGTCCCATGGAATAGTTAGTTTCGTTATTGTTAAATGCATTTCAAATAATGAGGCCTTTATTGAAAATTGGGCAATGAGTTGTAGGGTATTAGAAAGATCATTTGAGCATTACATTATAAACCAAATTTTATGTTTTTTAAAAGAAAAAAAATATAAGATATTAGTAGCTGAGTACTTAGAAACTAAGAAAAATTCTTTAGTAAAAAATATATATGATGATTTAGGTTTTTCTTGCATTGAAAATAATACTTATTCCATTCAACTAAAAGATTTCAAAAAGCTCAAAACATATATCATAAACAACAAAAACAATTAAAATGAAAAGAGAAGATATTTTTAAAAAAGTTTCTATTGTTTTCAAGGAAGTTTTAGAAGACGCTGAACTCGTAATAAGCGAAGATCAAAATGCTGATGATATTGATGAATGGGATTCGCTTACTCACATTATGTTGGTTGTAGAAACAGAAAAGGCATTTGGACTAAAATTTTTATCGAGCGAAATATCAAATTGGAAAAATATTGGTGAAATGATTTCAGCAATTCAAGCAAAATTATGATTTCAAGATATCATTTGAATGATTTCTTCGATCAGGAATTTGAAGTCACTGATGAGTTAGTTAGTGATTATGAAAAATTATCCAATGACAGAAATCCTTTACATACAATTGATGAATTTGCTATTGACAAAGGTTTTAATTCAAGGGTTGTTCAAGGAAACCTCCAGAATTGTTTCATTTCATATTTTATCGGAGAATGTCTTCCTTCAAAAAATGTAATGATTTTGACTCAAACTATTGATTTTAAGAGACCTGTTTACATAAATGACATACTATATTTAAGAGCTAAAATCATTGGAGTTTTTGAATCTGTCGATTTAATTGAATTTGACTTTAAGTTTACAAATCAATCGGGTAAGATTATTTCAAAAGGGATTATTAAAATCAAATTGATATAATTGAATTTATAAAATGAATGTATTAGTTACTGGAGGGTCTTCAGGTCTTGGAAAATCTATTGTTCAAAAGTTATGTTCCGAAAAGGAGAATCATGTATATTTTACGTACAATAATTCCATTAAAAGTGCCAAAAATATTTGCTCGAAGTTTTCCAATACTACGGCTATCAAGTGTAACTTTTCCAACAATCTAGAACTACATACATTTCTCAAGAATATTAAAAGTTTAGAAATTACGACCCTTATTAATAATTTTTATTCTTGGCCAAAGAACCCCTTGATGCCAGGAACGTTCTTAACTAAGAATTTCCATAAAATAGATGAGGATATATTCATTGATGAGTTTAAGAAAAATATCATGCCTACGATTCTGATAACTCAAGAAGTAATTAGCAATTTCAGAAAAAGAAAATCTGGAAAAATTATTACCATTTTATCCTCATTTTTGGATTCGCCCACAATAGGATCATCGATATATATATCAAACAAAAATTACTTAAAAGGATTAGCCAGAGTCTGGTCAGTAGAAAATATAAAATTTAATATAACATCCAATACAATTTCGCCATCTTTTATGCTAACTCCTCAAACATTAAAAATGGATGAGAGAATGATAGATCAATTTCAAAAGAATTCTAATGAATTACTTACAGTAGAAAATGTTTCTGATAAAATTTTGAATTTTCTGAATGATACAGATGGGAAATATGATCATGATATACAACTATAACTCAACAAAAACATATGACTTATACAATTAGCAAGCCTAATTATAATAAAACCATAATAACGAGATCAACAATAATAAAACCTATCTCGAATAATGAAATCACGCAAAACTATATATCGTGGCTAAATGATAATGAAATAAACAGGTTTTTAGAAACTAGACACAAAGAACAAACTGAATCTGAAGTCGTTGCTTATATAAATTATTTAAGAAATTCAAGAAATTGTGACATGTTTGCCATTTTTGACAAGGAAACAAATAATCATATTGGAAATTTAACAATTACCAGTTTCAATACGAATAATAATGGCTCCGTAGATTTTGGGATTATGATTGGCAATAAAATGTTCAGATCAATTGGAATCGGAGCCGAAGTAATGATATCTTTTATCGATTTTATATTTGGTTATGATTCAATAAAAAGAATTAGTGCGGGTGCTGCATCGGAAAACTTTAAGTCTTGTAAGACATTGGAGTCAATCGGTTTTAAAAGGGAAGGTGTTATAAGAGAAGTTTTTCCTCTCAAAAATGGTGAGAAATGTGATGCTGTTCATTTTGGTCTATTGAAAAAGGAATGGGTTGTTAGGAGAAAAAAGTTTGTAACTTTTTTGAATATAACTGAGATGTCATGAGATTAAAGCATCTTTATTTCCTAATAATTTTTCATACGAATAAGTTTCAATTTTAAGATTGACATTTATTTATTTTTAAGTTAGCCTGGCTTATTTGATAAAACACATAAATAAAATGAAACTTGCAATAGGAACAGTTCAATTTGGTATGAGTTATGGAATAAACAATAAAAATGGAATCCCCAGTGATATTGACGTTAAGGAAATTCTGGACTTGTCAATAAATAATAATATTAATTTTTTGGATACGTCCATTTCTTATGGTAACTCAGAAGAAAGAATATCAGAATTGGCGGATAATAAATTTAATATCATCACAAAATCAAAGAGTGTAAAAAACAATGAAGAATTGGCATTATCATTTTTATCATCATTATCGTCATTAAAAACAGAAAGGATATATGGCTTTTTATTTCACAATGCGGATAACTTGATTAAGAATCATGACTTATGGAATACTCTAGTCGAATTTAAAAATGAAAAAAAAGTAAATAAAATCGGTTATTCAATCTATAATACAGAGCAACTTGAATATTTATTAGATAAAGACTTGATACCTGATATTATTCAACTACCATACAACTTACTAGATAGGAAATTTGAAAAGTATTTCATGAATTTAAAAAAAAACGGAACTGAAATTCATGTTCGCTCTGTTTTTTTACAAGGCTTGTATTTCATGAATAATAAACGATTACCACAAAAATTATTGCCGTTAAAAAAATATTTAGATAATCTGGTGTCTATATGTGACGAATTTAATGTTTCAATTGGAGAATTGGCTTTAAATTTTGTAAATGAAAATAAATTCGTAGATAAAATAATAATGGGTGTTGACTCATCAACTCAACTTAATCAAAACATAAAAATGATTAAAAATTGGGAAAGCAATAATAAAATAAACGAATTAATAAATAAAATAGATGTTGAAGAGAAATATCTCTTAAATCCTACTAACTGGAAATAAATAAATAAATAAAAATGAAAATTATAGCAGAATTGGCACAAGGTTTTGAAGGAGATTTAACTAAGGCTAAACTCCTTGTAAATGCTGCAGCTTCATCAGGAGCAGATATAGCAAAACTTCAATTAGTTTATGCTGACGAATTAGCAACGCCTGAATACCTCCATTATAAATTATTTAAAGGCCTAGAAATGCCAGATAGTAGTTGGAAAGAATTATTAGATTATTCTAATGAGCTTAGTATAGAACTGAATTTTGATATTTTTGGAACTAGAAGTTTGAATTTATGTCAAGATCTTGGCATCAAAGGAATAAAGCTTCATGGAACCGATACAACAAATATAGGACTACTTAACGAAGTTTCTCAAAGTAATATTAAAAATGTCTATTTAGGAGTTGGAGGTTCAAATCTAAAAGAAATTGAATTGGCTATCTCAATTTTAAAAAACAAAAACATCATATTATTACTTGGTTTTCAGTCTTATCCTACTCCAAATAATGATAACCAAATTTCTAGAGTAAGCTATTTAAATGATTACTTGTTAAAGAAATATAACAATATTGAAATTGGATTTGCAGATCATCCTGATCCTAACTCTAGTTTAGGATTTGCGTTAGCAGCTACTGCTGTTGGATCAGGAGCTACAATAATAGAAAAACATTTGACATTGGGTAAAATCATGAAAATGGAAGACCATGAATCCGCATTAAATCCAGATGAATTTGAGGGTTTTACTAAAACCATTAGAAATTGTTTTTTAGCATTAGGACATACTGTTAGCTCTGATGATTTTGGCATGAGTAACTCAGAAAAAAGTTACCGTAAAATGATTAGAAGGCATGTGACTTCATCAAAATACCTTAAAAAAGGAACTGTTCTAAATTCAAAGAATTTAGTTTTAAAAAGAACTGCAGCTGAAAATGTTATTTATGATATTAGCTTAGTTTATGGTAAAAAACTTACTGAAGATTTAGAAATAAACAAAGCCTTGAACCAAAATATTATAAAATGAAAAAAAAATTAGTTGCAGCCTTAGCTTGCAGAAATCAAGGAACTAGGCTTTATGGTAAACCAGTTCAAAATTTAGATATTGAAAATGGAATTAGGATTATAGATAATGTAATTTCTTGTTTACAATCAATTCATTGTATTGATGAAGTTGTGCTTGGTATTTCAGAGGGAATAGAAAATGAAATTTTTATAAAAATAGCTGAAGAAAATAAAATAAAACATATAGTAGGAGATGAAGATGATGTTTTAAGTAGATTAATAGAATGTGGGGTTTGTTCAAATGCTACCGATATTTTTAGGGTTACTAGTGAGTCACCTTTCCTTTTTTTCGATCCAGTAGAAGAGCTTTGGGGAAATCATATGAAAAATGATTTAGACGCAACTTTTTATGATCATATTGTAGATGGTTCAGGCTTTGAAATATTATCTTTAGAGGCTTTACAAAAATCCCATCTAATGGGTGACGATAAGCATAGATCTGAATTATGTACCTTGTACATAAGAGAAAATCTTAGTCAGTTTAAAGTTGAAAAACCTACCCCTTTAAAAGAACTTATTAGAAAAGATTTAAGATTAACTGTAGATAATCCAGAAGATTTAGTAGTCTGCAGAATCCTTTATAATAAATTTAAACATTTAGCCCCCAGAATTCCTGTGTTGGATTTAGTTAATTATTTGGACAGTAAAAAGAACTTAAAAGAATTAATATATCCATTAACAGAATCTGGATATAAAACAATGTATTTATAATATGGGAAAAGGGCAACAATTATATAGAAAAGCTAAAAAAATAATACCAGGTGGTACTATGTTACTTTCAAAACGTCCAGAAATGTTTTTACCAGATCATTGGCCATCTTATTTTTCTAAGGCTAAAGGTTGTAACGTATGGGATCTAGATGGAAATAAATTAATAGACATGTCTATCATGGGGATTGGAACAAATTCTCTTGGATATGGAAACGAGGAGGTTGATAATGCAGTTTTAGAAACTATTAAAAAAGGGAACATGAGTTCTTTAAACTGTCCAGAAGAGGTTTATTTAGCTGAGAAGTTAATTGAGATTAATCCATGGGCCGATATGGTTAGATTTGCTAGATCAGGTGGAGAAGCAAATTCTATTGCAATTAGGATTGCAAGAGCTGCATCTGGTAAAGATAATGTAGCTATATGTGGTTATCATGGATGGCATGATTGGTATTTATCCGCAAACCACAACGGTGGAGATGATTTGTCTGGACATTTAATACCAGGATTAAGCCCTAAAGGGGTTCCTAAGAATTTAAAAAATAGTGTATTTCCATTTCATTATAACAATTTTGAAGAACTTTTAGATATTGTAGAAAATAATAATATCGGAGTTATAAAAATGGAAGTTTTAAGAAATTTTGGCCCAGAAGATAATTTTTTGCAAAAAGTAAGAGATTTAGCAACTCAAAAAAATATTGTGTTAATTTTTGATGAATGTTCCTCAGGTTTTAGAGAAACATATGGAGGTATTTTTCAGAAATTTAATGTTGAACCAGATATGGCAATGTTTGGCAAAACAATTGGAAATGGGTATGCATTAACTACCGTTGTTGGTAAAAAATCTGTTATGGAAGCTGCTCAAAATTCATTTATAAGCAGTACTTTTTGGACTGAGCGAATTGGGCCTACTGCAGCAATTGCTACCTTAAAAGTTATGGAAAGAATAGAATCATGGAAAAAAATCACTAAAACTGGAATCAAAATGCAGCAAGGATGGTTAAAGCTTGCAAAACAAAATAATTTGGATATTACAGTTTCTGGGATATCAGCAATGACTACATATTCATTTAATAGTGATAATGCTTTATCCTATAAGACATTGATTACTCAAGATATGCTTAAAAAAGGATTTTTGGCTAGTACCAACTTTTATGCTTGTACGGAACACACTGATGAGCATTTAGATTTATATTTAAATGCTTTGAGTGATATTTATAACACGATTAGTAAATGTGAGTCTAAAGAAATAGATATTAATTCACTTTTGGAAGGACCAATTAGTCATTCAGGATTTAAAAGATTAAATTAATTTTTAAGTGAATACTTATAGAGCTCTAAAGAGTCAAAAGTTTTCTAAAGATCAATATTCCATAGTTCCGCTTAGGTATATAGATCGAATGGATATTTTAAAATGGAGAAACGAACAAATTTATCATTTGAGACAAGAGAAGCTTCTAACTGAAATTGATCAAGAAAATTATTTTAAGAATGTTGTAAATAAATCATTTGATCAAGAAAAGCCTAATCAGTTATTATTTTCATTGATTAAAAATGATTTATGTATTGGCTATGGGGGATTAGTACACATGAATTGGAATGATAAAAATGCTGAAATATCTTTTATTATGGATACCAAATTAGAGAAAAAATACTTCTCAACTAACTGGAAAATATTTTTAAAATTGATTGAGAAAGTTGCTTTTATTGAATTAAATTTTCATAAAATTTTTACGTTTGCCATTGATTTACGTCCGAATCTCTTTCCTGTTATAGAAGATGTGGGATATATTAAGGAAGCTTTTCTTAAGGAACATTATTACTGGAATAATAACTTTATAGATGTTATTATACATTCAAAGTTTAATCCCAATAAAACTAAACATCCATGAAAAAAACCATAATTATTACTGGTGCAAACAGAGGTTTAGGAGAAGCGTTTGTGGATATTTTAATTAAAGATGAAGACTGTCGTATTATTTCAATATCTAGACGATTAAGCGATAAACAAAAAGCTTATTCCTCAAAGCAATTCAGTTTTGTAGAAATAGACTTAGCAGTTAATTTAATATCTGAAAAAATTATAGCTTTAAATGATTTGATTGGTAATGAGCCGATTTATTTTTTTAATAATGCAAGCATAATTAAGCCCATTTTAAAAATTGAAGATTTAGATGAAAAAGCAATAAATAAAACCATTTCAGTAAATATAAAATCAACAATTTTGATAACTAAATATTTACTTAAAAATTTTAACATAAACCAACTAACATTCGTAAATATCAGTTCTGGAGCTGCAAATAGACCCATAAGTAATTGGTCTCTCTATTGTTCATCAAAAGCATATATTAAAATGTTTTTTAAAACTGCTGAAAGTGAATATAAACAACATCGATTTTTCAATATAGATCCGGGAGGCATTGATACAGGGATGCAGAAAAGTTTGAGAACTAATGATTTTCCTGATGTTGAAAAATTCAAAGATTTACAAAAGGAAGGACAACTAAGAGCAGCGATTGATGTTGCTGAGGAAATCCTACAAACAATACAAATCAACGAATGAAAATAGCTATTATTTCTGACATTCATGGTAATTATGATGCTCTGTTTTCAGTCTTAGAAAAAGCAAAAAAAGAATCTGTAGATCACTTATTAATTCTTGGAGATATTGTTGGTTATTATTACCATCCAGATAAGATTCTGAATCTTCTCTCACATTGGAGTTTTGATATGATAAAAGGAAATCATGAGCAAATTCTTGAGGATTTAATTAAAAACTCATCATTAAGTGAACCAATAAGATTAAAATATGGCAGTGGTCATCAAGAAGCCATCAATAAGTTGTCAAAAAAACAATTAAATTTCTTATTTGATTTACCAGAGACCAAAGCAATAAAAATTGATGGGATAAAATTATTAATGTGTCATGGAAGTCCATGGTCCAACGATTTTTATATATACCCAGACAGTAATAATGAGATAATTAGTAAATGTGATATTAAAGCTTTTAATTTCGTTTTGATAGGACATTCTCATTATTCATTTGCAATTAGAAATGAAAATAGTATATTGATAAATCCAGGGTCAGTTGGCCAGTCAAGACAGGTTGGAGGAAAAGCATCGTGGTGTATTTTGAATACTAATAATTCATGTTTTCAGTTTTTTAATACTGATTATAGTACTAATAATTTACTCAAGGATGTTTCAAAAAAAGATCCTGAAATCAAATATTTAAGTGACATATTGAAAAGAAAATAATTTTATGAATAAAAAATTAAATATTCTAGTAACTGGTTGTGGTGGGGATATTGGTCAAAGCATTGGGAAAATATTATTAAAATCAAATTTTATTAATAAATTACATGGAATAGATATTTCAAATAAAAATGCCGGACAATTTGTTTACCCAAATTTTTCTTTAGGTGTTTCTGTTAAACACCCAGATTTTTTAAAAAATTTAGAGTTATTTATCAATAAGTATGATATTGATTTGGTTATTCCAATTTCAGAACCTGAACTGAGATTTTTTTCAGAACAAAGTATCTTAGATAAAATCGGAAATGCTAAAATGATTATAGCCTCTAGACTATCTTTAGAAATTGGATTTGATAAATTTAAGACTGCTGAATTTTTAAAAAACCAAAACTTACCTTTTCCTGAAACATTTTTAGCAAATAGATCAATAAACAAAGATAAATTCCCAGTTATTTTAAAATCTAGAACAGGATCAGGAAGTAAAGATATTCATAGGATTAATTCTATGGAAGAGTTTCTTTTCCATACCAAAAAAGGTATTAATGATTATATAGTTCAAGAATTTATTAATGATAAAAATGGAGAATTTACTTGTGGACTATATAGAAGTAGAAAAGGAGAAATTCGAATATTAATTTTTAAAAGAGAATTAACTGGAGGTTATAGTGGTTATGGAGAGATCATAGAAAACAATGAGATAAACTCTCTTTTAGAAACATTAGCTGTTAAGTTAAATTTAATTGGAAGCATTAACGTCCAGTTACGAATCAATGACAATATACTTAAGATTTTTGAAATTAATCCGAGATTTTCAAGTACAGTTTTGTTTAGACATTTATTTGGTTTCAAGGATTTGGAATGGTCCATTAAAGATTTATATGGGGAGAAATTAGGTTCTTATAGTCTCCCAAAAGTTGGAAGTAAGTTTTACAAAGGTTTCAATGAATATATTAAAGTTTAATTTCAACTTTTAGTTAATGATAAATAGTTTAAAATTAAAGATTTAAAAAATGATTAGTAAATGTATGATTATCGCTGAAATTTCAGCGAATCATGATGGTGATATAGAAATAGCTAAAGAGACTATTAGAGCTGCAAAAAGAGCGGGAGCGGATGCAATTAAGATGCAGACATATAAACCTGAAACAATTACTCTTAATTGTACGAATGATGACTTTAAAGTACAAGGAGGGACTACTTGGGATGGTAAATTCTTACATGATCTTTACCAAGAAGCATCCTTGCCATGGGAATGGCACAAAGAATTATTTGATCTAGCTAAAAAAGAAGGCTTAATTTGTTTTTCAACTCCTTTTGACTTTACTGCTGTTGACTTTTTAGAACAACTTAATTGCCCAATATATAAAGTAGCTTCTTTTGAAATAACAGATATACCCTTGATTAAATATATATCAGAAAAGGGAAAACCTATGATAATCTCCACAGGAATTGCATTGTATGATGATATAAAATTAGCTATTGAAACATGTAGAAGATCAGGAAATAATGATATTACGTTATTAAAATGTACGTCTTCTTATCCAGCACCAATTGAAGAAGCAAACTTATTGATGATGCAAAAATTTGCTCAAGATTTTAATGTAAAAGTTGGACTATCAGACCATACCATAGGTAATCTAGTCCCTATTTTAGCTGTTGCGAACGGTGCTTCAGTGATTGAGAAACATTTTAAATTAAATGATAATGTAGGTGGGCCAGATGCTTCTTTCTCATTAAATGAACAGCAATTTAAATTTTTAGTAGATGAATTAAGAAAGGCAGAGTTAGTAATGGGGAATGACAGTTACAATCTGTCGCCAAAGCAAATCTCAGGAAGAAGGTATGGACGATCATTATATGTGTCTAAAGACATTAAATCCGGAGGGGTTTTAACAGAAAACAACATAAAGTCGGTAAGGCCAAGTCTTGGGCTACATCCGAAATATTATGAAGAAGTAATTGGTAAAACGGTCAATAAAGATTTAAAAAAAGGAGATAGGCTTAATCTTGATTTTATAATCTAAATATTTGGAATAAATAAATATGATGGATTTATCAAAATCACCTATCCATTCAGTAATTGTATTGATAGGTTTAGAGAATTGATTAGTATGCAGTCAACTATATACATAGATTAAGAAAACACATAGAAATTAGTTTTGCTGTCAATGATTAATTCAAAACCAAGTCACATTAAACGACAATGGTTAAATTAAACTTTTGGGGTTGGAGTTTAAACTTTTGGAGTTGGAGTAGAAAAATAAATGAATTTGATAAACAAACAAAATTTAATTTTAAACAATTTAGATAATGAATATTAAATTCACTTGTTCAAGTTTTTTACCCCCCAATAACCTTGGTTGGGAAAGTTTGGAAAAAGATAACAAAATAGTTTTTGGAGAGTTCGGGGATTGGCCTATCGAATTATCTAAAAATAGCGATTATGATGTTTTAATTTGGGTTCTTGTAGTTGAAGATATTTTATCGGAAAAATTATTACTCAGTAATACACATAAAGATCTAGAGTTAGGGATAAAAGTTATAGATAGATCTCTTCAAATTCTCAATCAACGTTTAAAAAACACAAACTATACCATTGTCGCCTGGTCTGCTGAAAATTGCAGTTCAGTAATTAGATACGCTAAAAAGAAACCTAATTCTAAATTGTTATATCAATATTTAGAAAATAGTTTATATGATTTATCTATTCAGTACGATAAATTATTTTTAATTCCTTTGACCTTAATTTTTTCGATTAATGGATCAAAAAATTGCTTTGATTCTAGAAATTTCTATTTAACTAGAATCAGGTTTTCACAATTAGGAATGAAATTAATTGCAGAATCTATTTCCTCTGTTTTGACAAGGATTTCAAAGCCAGCTGCAAAAGTTTTAGTTCTGGATTGTGACAACACTCTTTGGGGCGGAGTTATAGGTGAATCAGGATTAAGCTCTATTTTAATCGGTCAAGACGGTATCGGTAAGGCATTTATGGACTTTCAAAAATCAATAAAAGAACTTTCGAATAATGGATTGATACTATGTATAAGCAGTAAAAATGATAAAAAAGATGTTTTAAATGTTCTTGAAAATCACTCGTCCATGATCATAAAAAATAAGGATATCACTCTTTTAAAATCTAATTGGAATGAAAAATTTATGAATATAAACGAAATTGCTAATGAACTCGGAGTTGGCCTAGATAGTATTTGTTTTTGGGATGATAATCCAATTGAAAGAGAAAAAATAAAAATCAATTTACCAAAAGTTAATGTTGTCGAACCCCCAGTTGAGGTAGTTGAATGGCCTTCCTTAATTAAATCCCTTGATTGTTTTGCTGACTTTAAAAAGACGACCGAAGATCTATTGAAAGTCAGTCAATACAAAGCAAAGGCAAATTTTGAAAAGAATAAAAGCATCTCTAAAAACAATTTTGATTTTTTAGAAAGTATTAATATGAAAGTTAATTTTCTTGAAATTAATGAAAGTAATATCTCAAGAGCTGTACAGCTTTGTAAAAAAACTAACCAAATGAACTTGCGTTTAGTCAGACATGATGCAGATTCGATAAAAAAAATATCTGAGTTGAAAGATTCAATATCATTTTTAGTTGAAATGAAAGATGATTTTGGGGATCATGGAATAATATCATTATTAATGATGACAAAAAATAATAATGGGGCTTTTTTAGATACATTTTTAATGAGTTGCAGAGTTTTAGGTCGAGAGTTGGAATCAATGATATTTATTAAATTGAAAAAAGAATTGTCAACATTAGGTTTTCACACTTTGCATGCTGAATTTATAAATGGTGAAAGGAATACACCAGCAAAAAAATTGTTAGATAAACTAAATTTGACTAAAGAAAAAAAAGTCAAGAATATTACATCATATTCGATAGCAATAAATAGCTGGGATATTGAAAACAGTAATAGAATAAAAAAAATATATAAACTATGAGAGAAAAATTGATAAAAACGTTTAAAAAATCTTTTCCCAATGTCAACTTTAATGACAAGGATTTTGATTCTTATGAAGTAGATTCAATTGCGGAATGGGATTCAATAGCAAATTTGAATTTTTTAATGAATATTGAGTCTGACTTTAATATTAGATTAAGCTCTGATGAGCTTTCAGAAACAAAATCAATAAAAGCAATTCTTAAAATTTTAAATAACTAATGCCATTAAACTCCAATGACATCTCTGATATATTAAAAGATAGAGGAATTAATAACGGGGATAATATATTTTTACATGTCGATGCTTTTGTTACGGCCTTTATTCAGGGAAGATCTTTAGAGGAAAAACTAGATACCCTAATTGAGGGAATGATCAATACTATAGGAATAAATGGAACTTTGGTTCTACCTACTTTTTCTTATAGTTCTACTAAAAATGAAGTTTATAACCCCAAAATAACAAATAGTGATGTAGGAATAGTCACTGAACATTTTAGAAAAAAGGCAAATGTATTAAGATCCTTAAATCCTATTTTTAGTGTAGCTTCAGTTGGAAAGTTATCTAACAAATTTAATAATTCATCACTGGATGATTGCTTTGGTAAAGAATCATGCTTTGAATTGATGCATAAATATAATTTTTGGATTGTTACTTTGGGTTGTTCCTTTAATAGAATAACATTTATCCATTATGTGGAGCAGTTTCAAAATGTGAGTTATAGATATTTTAAAAATTTTAAATCTGTTGTTATAAATGATTCAAAAAAAAATGAATTTTTTGTTAAATATTTTGTTCGAGATTTAAAAAGGAAATCCAGCGTAGATTTAAGTCAACTCAAATCTGAATTACGTAAATTTGGGCTTTTAAAAGAGGGTCAAATTGGTAGAGCTAATTTTTCAGCGGTTAAGTCCGTTGATTTTTTTGATTTGGCTATTGATATGATGAAGATTAAAGAAAATATTCATATAATTGAGGGGAATGATGGAATTTGATCATATCGGAATTTTTGTTGAATCATTAGTAGTTGGTAGGGAACATCTCGGATCAATTTTTGGGATTAAAAAATGGGAAAAACCTGTTGTTGATTCGATTCAAGGAGTCAAAGTACAGTTCGGCTATGATTCAAAAGGGATTTGTTACGAAATAGTTGCACCTAATGCAAAGGTTAATCCAGTGGATAATGTTTTGAAGCAAGCCAAGAACATTCTAAATCATGTTGCATATAAAGTTGATGATATTTATTTGGAAATAAAACGTTTACAAGAATCTGATTCCATATTAATTTCGGGACCTGTTGAATCAGCAGCTTTCAATAATAAAAAAATCTCATTTTTATACACTCCATTAAAGTTTGTGATTGAACTAATAGAAAAGTAATCATGAAAGATATAGGCAAATTAATGTATGGGTGGGCGTCTGATCTATTTCCCATAAATCGCAGTATTACGGGTGAAGGATTAAGAGAAACATTAGTTTACATTCAAAAACATTTTCTGGATTTATCAATAAAAGAAATTAAAACAGGTACAGATATTTTTGATTGGAAGGTGCCGAATGAATGGAATCTTGATGAAGCATATATTGAAGATGAGAACAATAATAGGATTATTGATTTTGCTGAAAATAACCTACATATCATGGGCTATTCTATTCCAGTTGATTGTTGGTTAGATTTAAATGCCCTACAACCACATTTATATTCGAGTGAGGAACAGCCAGATATTATTCCTTACATAACTTCATATTATAAGGAAAGATGGGGTTTTTGTTTAGCTCATAATCATAGAGTTAAGTTAAAAAAAGGTAAATACCACGTTGTAATTAAAAGTTCTTTGAAGCCAGGTTTTTTGAACTTTGGAGAAAGATTAATCAAAGGGAAAAGTTCAAAAGAAATTTTGTTGTCCACTTATATCTGCCATCCTTCGATGGCAAATAATGAAATATCCGGTCCAGTTGTTACTATGGCTTTAATGAAACATATAGAAAATATGAAAAATAGATGGTTTTCATATAGAATAATATTTATTCCCGAGACAATAGGGGCGATAGCTTATTTAAGTATTAATCACAAAATAATGAAGCAAAATACTATTGCAGGATTTGTTTTAACATGTGTTGGGGATAATCGAACTTATTCATTTATGCCATCAAGACTTGGTGGCACTTTAGCTGATAATATAGCGAATCATATTCTTACACATTTTTATCCAGAAACCGATAAATATTCCTTCCTTCAAAGAGGAAGTGACGAAAGACAGTTTTCTAGTCCTCTTATAGACTTACCGGTAGTTTCGTTAATGCGTTCCAAATACGCTACTTACCCCGAATACCATACATCAGATGATAATTTGGATTTGATTTCGCCTGAAGGTCTGAATGGGGGGTTTGAAATTAACAGAATGTGCATAGACGCACTAGAAATTAACTTCTGTTATATGACCACTGTTTTTGGTGAACCGAAAATGGATAAAAGAGGATTGCGAGATACAATTGGTGCAAAATCACTACAAAAAAAAATTATCGATATTATGAATTTTTTGGTTTATGCTGATGGATCTGATTTGCTTGCAATAAGTGATCGGATCGGTTTGAATATATTTGCAGCAAATGATATTGCGTCATTATTATTAGAACAAGGATTAATAAAAAGGATAGAAAAAAAATAATGTTTTTTTCACACAAGAATTAATAAACTCAAATACAAATTCAATAAAATGATTAGATTTCGAATTCAATCGACTGACAAATTAAAAATACAATCAAAAAAAATAAATGGTGCTGAGAATATAATCAAATACAAAAATATTGAAGTCCAATACTCGGATCCTTTTCATGAATGGACAAATTCTAATAATGAAAAATGTATAGTCCTAGGATATGTTACAGGATTAGTTGATGATATTGGAATTACAACAAAAATATCAGAAAATAAAAAACTAATCGAGATTATAGAAAATTTTGATAATATCCCAAAAGTTGAGGGTAGATTCATATTTATTAAAATTAATTCTAATGGAAAATTATCAATCTACAGCGACATCAATGGAAAAGTAGAGGTTTATTTGCTAAAAATAAATAATCAAATTTATGTATCTAGTAGTCTAAGCTTACTTAAACTACCAAGTCTAGAACTTAGAACGGATCAAATAGCTTTAATTCATTCTATGACTGTTTACGGGTCAAGACCTGCGAAAAAGCACACTTTGTATGAAAATGTTTCAAGACTTGGATTAAATGAAGCATTTATTGTAAGTAATGGCAATGTTGATATTTTAAAAAGAAAATTCTTGCCAATTAGCACTAAACCCGAGTATTCAGATGATAAACTTGAGGATTATTCTAAATTTTTTATTGAAGCTATTAAGTCTAGAGCTTCGAAAAATGGAAATGTTGTATACATCTCTGGTGGA
>MDTG01357278.1_pt1 | contig 18819 bp, 21 predicted proteins | sample 811421 | NCBI WGS metagenome assembly MDTG01 (sample SAMN05326645, study PRJNA326480) | marine metagenome | isolation source: seawater | place: Pacific Ocean: South East | collected 2011
AGCAGTTACTACAGCGGCTGGTTTAGACGGTGCAGGAACTATTACAAGTACAGGAACAATAGCATTAAGTTTAGATTTATCAGAACTTACTGATATGACATCAGCAGTTGTTGGTGGAGAAGATGAACTTATCCTACTTGATAACGGCGCAGAAAGAAGAAAACTTATTTCAGAAATTACACTAAGTGACTTTAATAACGATGCAGGATTTACAACTAACGTAGGTGATATTACAGCAGTTTCAGTATCAGGAACAGGTCTCTCAGGAGGCGGTTCAAGTGGTGCAGTAACAATCACAAGTAATGCAACATCGGCTAATACAGCAAGTGCAATAGTTGCCAGAGACGGTTCAGGTAACTTTAGTGCAGGCGTTATTACAGCAACAGCAACATCGGCAAGATATGCGGACTTGGCTGAGAAATACTTAGCAGACGGCGACGTTGAGCCAGGTGATGTTGTATGTTTTGGTGGAGATGCCGAAGTACACAAATGCAGTATAGAAGACTTCCATGGAGTTGCAGGAGTTGTTAGTACAGATCCAGCATACTTAATGAACGCAGAGTCCGATGGTGTTCCAGTAGCACTAACAGGAAGAGTACCATGTAAGGTATCAGGTCCTGTTTCCCCAGGTGATTTACTAGTAAGTTCTTCACTTCCTGGACATGCAAAGTCAAATAACAATGCACAAGCAGGTAGAATAATTGGTAAAGCAATTGGTTCTAATGAAGCAGGTGAGGGAGTTATTGAAGTACTTGTAAACATGATGTAAAAATACTCAGTCTCGAGATTAAAAAGCACTCTTAGGAGTGCTTTTTTTTGTCTCATATAATCTACGCACATTAATACTATAACTTTGATAAATACTAGTGAGAGATCTAGTTGGTAGGACTACTCGTAACAGAACACAAAAGCATATATCTTATCGGGAGATATAGATATAGGAAGGACAATTTTGCTCTTCAAAATGCAGAAGGTACACTTATGGAAGATATTTTTGTTTTAATCGCTGACGTTGGAGCACCTATTGCCGGAAGTCTGGTAATGGGTTTTTTTATCTTTACGGTTATCAAACAAATACTTAACGGCATTGTAGAGCAGATTAAAACATTAACAATGTTTTGCGAAAGTTTACAAAACAGAGCAAGAACAATGAGTAATGAAATGATGAAAATTGACCTATTAGTGAGTAGTGCTTTAGATCTTAGACCTGATATTGACAGAATTTCTAGAGCAGAAAATTTTGTTGAAGATGGTAAGGTGGATGCAAGGAGAGATTAAGTATGGAAATTGCTAACTTAGTCAGCGAATACGGCTTCCCGATTGTTATGATGGTCGGGCTAGGGTATTTCATTTATTTCATCTGGCACTTTATTAGTGAACACATAGAGCCAGAAATAGAAAAAATGCACTTTGCATTAATAAGAGTCATAGATCAAACAAGGATGTTAGATCAGGATATGATAAGATTACAACAAAAAGTAAATGTAGTTTTAGAATATAGGGAACGCCAAAAAGTTATTGAGGATGCCGCCCAACAGGCAGAGCTCGAGGAACTAAAAGCGAAGGAAAGGAAAAAATGAATACGAAATCTTTATTGAGGTGTGGAAAATCCCACACATTTAGGGGCATGGTTCTTGCATGTATTATGTTAGCATCTACAAATGTAGTTGCAGACGAGCTAGTTCACAAATTTAAAAATCCTTCTTTCAGTGGGATTGGAACTAGTAGTCATTACTTAACTATTGAGAACCAGGAGAAAAGTAGAAAGGACAAAATTAAAGATGATATTGAGGCAGAACTTTTGCGCCTTAAGAGAGAAGAAGAAAATTCTACTCTAAATAAATTTTTAAGAAATTTAGAATCAAGAATATATTCACAACTATCAAAACAGTTAGTTGATAATATGTTTGGTAATGAAGAAGGTGCTAATTTTGGTACATTCTTAATTGAAGGAAATACTGTTACTTACGAAAGATTAATAGGTGAGGACGGTGTAGAATTTATACGATTAACCATTGTTGATGCAGAAGGAAGTACTACTACAATTGATATACCAGTTGGAGTAGGAAATATAGGGTAATGAAACTGAGAAATCTTTTACCTATATTATTGTTAGGATTACTAGGGTCTGGCTGTGCCAGTTTATCTCTGCCTAACAATGTGGTAAAAGATGAATGGTGTCAACCAGACTTCATGGAATGTGTGGAAGACCCAGTACAAGTTGAACTACCAACGTATGAACAATTAAGGAAATTACCGCCGGCTGAAACAATGCCAGTTGTAGCGGTATATTCTTTTACAGATTTGACAGGGCAACGTAAACAGAAAGATAACATTGCTTTGTTTAGTACGGCAGTTACTCAAGGTGCTAAACCTTTATTAATTGACGCACTAAAGGCCGCTGGAGCAGGAGATACCGGTAACGGTACTTGGTTCCGAGTGGTAGAACGCGGACTTGGATTGGATCATTTAGTCAGAGAAAGACAAATAGTTCGATCCACGAGAGAGGATTATGCTAAAGCAAACCCTAATGAGCCGCCACCAAATAAATTAGAACCTATGCTTTTTGCAGGTATGATTTTAGAGGGTGGAGTCATTGGTTACGATAGCAACGTTGAGACAGGAGGAAACGGTGCTCGGTACTTAGGTATCGGCGGAAGTGCTCAATATCGACGTGATTCAGTTGTGGTCTCTCTTCGTGCTGTTAGTACATTAACAGGCGAGGTTTTACTCAACGTACAGACATACAAGACGATATTAAGTGTAGGCATGGGAGGAGACGTTTTTCGTTTTCTTGACATGGATACTAAATTATTAGAACTGGAAACAGGTGTAACACAGAATGAAAGTGTTACGTGGGCCGTCCGAAGTGCAACAGAAGCCGCTGTATTGGCTATGATTGAACAAGGTGACAAGCGGGGGTTTTGGAAAATTAATTATCCAGAACAGCCACAGGATGAAGAAGTTGTAGAATACTCTGTTCCTGTAATTACGAACGCAGAATTACCAGATGGGCCAGTTGAAAGTTCAGAAATAGGAGAAGAGGAAAATGATTAATTATAAAATGTTAGCATCGTTGTCCAGCCTTGCTTTGCTATTTAGTTTAAATATAGCATCAGCAGGTACTACTGATAACGAAATTTTACTTGATCAACAAGGTACGACTCTTACTTTAACAATTGACCAACAAGGATACGGTAACAAGGTTAGTGGTAGTTCGGCAAGTGACGCCGACTTTGCTATTACTGGTGGCACGGTTACATTTAACTTAGATCAGATAGGTAATTTGAATAAGTTTTTTGGACCATTAGCGGCCGATAATGCAACTATTAATGCTGTATTTACTGGTGATAGTAATATCTGGGATTGGAATATAGGTGATACTGGAAGTGCTGATTACGCCAACTTTTTAGTTGATGTAGACGGCGATTCTAACACTTTTGACATAGATGTGGGTGCTTCTGTTTCGGCAGAACGATTAGACTTTGATTTAGACATCTTAGGTAGCTCAAATGACTTTAATATTGACATTGAAGTAGATGATGCTAAATGGGATTTCGATATCACAGGTAGTACAAATGATTTTACTACAAGTCAAACTGACGGAGCCTATCATAAAATGATAGTTCTACATGATGGAAGTGGTGGAAACTTTAACTTAACACAAAGTTCCGGTACATGTCCACAGGGTATTACGTCATGTTATAGTGAGATGAATCTTGATATAGATAGTGAAAATGCTACAGTTACAATCACTCAGACAGACTAATGTTATTTTAGCATTCTTGTTGTGTTCGTTAAGTTTTGATACATTTGCAAATATAGGCAATGTTTCAGAACTTAATGGCACGCCAGGATCTATAGAAAGACAGAGTGGTGAAAACTTAACAGCAGAACTTTCAACAAAAATTGAAAGTTTCGATCAAGTTGAAACAACAAATGGCAGATTGAAAATACAATTTGTCGACGACACAAAGGTTAGTTTAACCGAACACACCTACATGGAAATAAACGAGTACGTTTATGATCCAGATCCAAGTAAAAGCAAGATGGCTTTGAACTTCGTGCAAGGGACTGCACGTTTCGCCACCGGTGGACTAGGCTTGGTTCCAAAAGAAAATATACAGATACAAACACCTACAGCCACAATTGGTATTCGAGGTACCGACTTCACAACTACAGTTGATGAGTTAGGTAGAAGTCTGGTTATATTGTTACCAGACGAGGACTGTACAGACAAAGTTGCATTGGAAGAAGGTTGTAAACCAAGTGGTAGTATAACAATTACTAACGAAGGAGGCACAGTTGTACTTGACGAAGCATATATGAGTGCTATGGTCAGTACATATGAAACACCTCCAACAAATCCAGTTGTATTATCTGGCATTGATCTAAATGTTATTGATAATATGTTCATAGTTTCAGAACCAGAAGAAATCAGAGAAGCAATCGAAGAGCAACTTGAAGAAAAACAAGGTGCAGATTACTTGGCTTTTACAGACTTAGATGTAGATTTATTAGAAGAGAATATACTTGAAGAAGATGTAGAAGCAGATTTGGAATTTACAGAACTTGATATTAATTTCTTAGATGTAGATCTATTACAAGACTTGCTAGAGATTATAGAAGTGGCTGTCGATCTAGATGACGAAACAGCGGCTCAAGATTCTGCAGGTTCTAGTGTTGCAGACATTAGAGGTACTATTTCACCAGGATTTGATCCACAAACATCATTTAATACAATTATTGATCAGGGCAGAGGACAGATTTGGTTTTATAGAGACAACAATGGTATAATAAGTGTTAGGATTCCTATAGCCTCTCAGGCAACTATAGATACTGAAGTTGATGGCAAGACCGGAACAATAGTAGTTAATGGCGGCGGTAGTATAAGTATTATTATACGACAACAAAGCGGTTAATTATGGACACAGACCACATACTGCCTTATGTTCAAAAGGCAAAATCATATGGCACCAGGGTACTTATTGTATCTGAAAATGAAGAATTAGAACTAGCAAAAAGTTTAGCAAGTGCTGGACTTGAAGTTAGAATGATTCAATCATATGATATTATTCTAAAACAAAATCCAGAATATAGACCAGACTTGGTATGGGCACATACTGTAATTTTCTTTGGTGATACTTGCCAAGTAGACTCTGGTGTAGCATTTAATTTAATATGTTCAAAAGAAATACCAGACACATTGCCTTATGAAATATTCAATGGTACCTGGGTCCAGCATAGTATTTCCAAGTTAGCAAATTTTCATTATCTTGTTGAGGCATGGAAAGAAGTACAGCAAGTTTGGCCAGAACTTGCATATTCAAACAATGTTCACGACACAGCATTAATTTATGCAGGACCAGAATCAGAAATTTCTATTAGTCATTTATGTACTTGTACATTAGTAGATTATGTACAAATGTTAATTAAAACAGGTGCTAAGAAATTTATGTGCTATAACTTAATGGAAACAGTTCAATTAGATTGTATTCTTAAAGTGCAATTATTAGCAGATGCAATGAATGAAGTAGACAACAAAGACTTTATATACATAACTTCTGCTTACGGTATGCAACAACCTTGGAAAGAATACTGTGAAGAAAATGGTATAGATTTTCCAATAAGTATCATGTCTGGCAACTGGTACGATCAAACCTGGTGGAATACTACTTGGATGCCAAAAGAACATCAAGTTGATGTACCAGATTTTGACCCTACTCATATGCCAACAAAAACTTTTTTATGCTTTAATAATGTTCCAAGATGGCATAGAACAAAACTTGTTACAGAACTAGTACACAACGATTTACTTAAAGATGGATTAGTAAGTTTGCGTCACAATCGACCAATACATTGGGACGAACTTGGATTAGATGAAACAAGACCAGAAGCAACACAATGGTTAAAAGATAATATACCTTTGAGCATTGATGATACTAATACTAGACAACAACATATAGCATTTCCAGATGAAACAGACGTTGCATTTCACAGAGATACACATTTTTCTCTGGTGACAGAAACAATATTTCAAAGCGATAAAGAATTACCACCAGATAATTCTACAGACTTTTTAAGAGGCGGAATATTCTTTACTGAAAAAACATACAAACCTATCTGGTTTAAACAAGCATTTATAGTATGTGCTGTGCCTGGGTACTTAAAATATCTAAAAAGTTTAGGTTGGCAAACCTTTGCACCATACATAGATGAGAGTTATGACCGAGAAAATGACGATAATAAACGTTTAGAAATGATAGTTGCCGAGGTAAAAAGGCTAAATAGTTATACAGAGGAGGAATGGCTTCGCTTTAGACAAGGTGTTCAACCAGTTATAGAACACAATGCACAGCGAATTCGCAGAGAACATTCAGGCGTTTTACATACTTCTCCGTGGGAGGAATTGTTCAATTGAGCATAGACGAAAAACTTAATAATATGAAACCTAAAGATACACCATTGCTTGTGTTGGGGTATATAATATTGGGTATGATGCTACTGCTTACTCCTAATGCTTCAGCAGACAATGAAATTAATATAGATCAAACAGGTGATCTATTAGACATGACTATTGTGCAATCAGGTGCTAATAATATCTTTACCAGTCTAACTGGTTCAGGTGATGCCACAGTATCTGGTAATAATAAAGATATTAATATTACAATGGACGGCAAAAACAATACTTTTAAAACATGGAGCCATGGAGGCAATCAGTTTTTATTTGCCGATATAGAAGGCGATAGCAATACGATTGCAATGGATAATCACGGCAACAACAATAAATTATACTATTGGGGAGTTGGTGACAGTAATACTGCATGGATGGAAATAGGCAATGGTGGCGACAATGATAATCAATTTGATTTAAGACAATACGGTGATAGTCATTATGCGTACCTAGAAGCAAACGATGATTACAATGAAATAGATGCTTACCAAGGCGGCGGCCAAGATGACAATTATCTTAAAGTTCTTATTAATAGCGGTGGCAGTAATGATATTACTGCATGGCAAGGTAAACATTCAGACGGTACAACTGATGTAGATGAAGTTGGTGATCACACAGGTTATTGGATTGTTAGTGGCGATAGTAACGTATTAAAAAGTTATCAAACAGATACAAATAGAGCAAATGGTGGAGCAGGACATCATTTTGCAAACTATATCACAGGTGATAGTAATGTTGTAACTCATACACAAAAAGGTAAAGCAGGACATGACGGCTTTATAGAAATCACAGGCGATAGTAATACAGTTGATCTATTTCAAAAAGGCAACAACGGTGTTAAATGGGCAGACTTAGTTCTTGATGGGAACGGTCAAGCATTAGACGTAACACAAAAAGGCGGCCAAGCCGCAACAGCGGCAATTGATCTTACTTATGGCACAGCCGCATACGATTTTACATTATTTCAAGAAGCAACTACAAACGCATTAAGTTATTCAATTACTGGCACATGTTATACAGCCGGTGGGTGTCAAGTAACCGTTACACAAAGCAATTAGTATTTTTATATAAATACATACATGAGATACACAATCTTAATATTATTTTGTGTATGCTTTCCATTACAGTTACATACACAACCTCTGGACCTTAGGTATTCTTTACCTGTTGAATGGGACTACTGTGAAAAACACAAAATAGACTGTGAAAGAATTGGAAATTTTGATAATTCCATACTACCTCAGTTTGATATGCAAGAACCTATCACTACAGTACAATGGGCAACATTTGTATCCTTGCAATTAGCAGATATCTATTCAACATACAAAGGACTGCAATACGATTGTGTCAAAGAATTAAATCCTGTCCTAGGTGAGTCTCCAAGTGTAACAAAAATGTTTGTAACTAAAACAATCGTACTAACACCTGCAATCAGACATGATTTGGGTAAAGGAAATTTAACACCAAAAACAATGGATGAAATAAATTTTTTGATGTCTATAGTAGTTGCAAATAATCTCGATGTGTACAACAGATCTAAGAAACGTTGTAAAAAAATTCGATAAATATTGATATGAAATGGTTATACAGCGGCTGGGCAGTTGCAGTCAGCATACTACTGCTTACGGTATTAAAGATATCTGATCCTACTGCTTTACAATCATTGAGAAGCCAAACATTTGACGCATATCAACAACTAGATACAATTCAAGAAAGTTCAAATGTAGTTATAATTAACATAGGCGAAAAAAGTTTACAACAATGGGGACAATGGCCATGGCCAAGACAGAATTTTGCTCAACTGATACACGATATAAGACAGAAGAATGGTGGTATGATTGGACTGACCGTGATGTTTCCGGAGGCGGATCGATTTGGAGGGGACGAAACCCTAGCATCGTGGATGAAAGGAAACGGGATAGTTTTGTCCCAGACCCCCTCTTCCAGAGGCACACGGAGTACAGGTCCGCACATTGGTACAGGAACGATAGGCCCTTTACCAGCACAGGACTTTTTGCTAACGTGGCCAAACCTAGTAACCAACATACCGATACTTGAAGAACAAGCAGACGGTATAGGTGTGGTTGCATCAGCACCACAACCAGATAATCAAACAAGAACATATCCATTAGCAATAGCAGTTGCAGATAAATTATATCCTAGTTTTGCAATAGAAATGTTGCGTACTCATACACAAAAGCCTAGTTACATCTTGAAAACAAGTGAGATAGGAATACAAGAATTTGCAGTACCTCCATTTGATCCTATAGTAACATTACCTGACGGAACAGCATATATTAGATTCAATAATAATTTTGAAGAACACGAATACGTTGACATTAACAGTTTACCAGACCTAATGGGTAAATGGGTTATAGTTGGAGTTACAGCAGAAGGTGTTGCAAACCCTGTACCTACACCAAAAGGTAACCTTTATCCACAGCACATACAAGCCCATATGCTACAAAACTTTATAGATGGGTCAAATATACAGCGGAGCCAGTTAAGTGCTGTTACAGAGCTTCTGTGTGCGTTCTTGAGCATGATTTTAATTGCTTTAGTGGTGTATAGAGCACCAATATGGGCAAGTATGCCTGTTTCACTGTCAATTTTAGGTGGTATTGCATACTATTCTGTGCATTCTTACACTCAAAATTTAATGTTATTTGATGCAACTTTTCCTGTTTTGTCAGGATTTTTAGTGTTTACTCAGGCTAGTTTTAACAATTTTTGGGTGCAATTTAAACTTAGAGCAGAGATTCAAAAGCAATTTGCCGGCTATGCCTCGCCTACTGTGGTGCGTATGCTACAAGAAAACCCTGCACTAATCAAAGAAGGCATGAAACGTGAAGTAAGTATATGCTTTTCTGACCTACGTGGCTTTACACCATTAGGGGAAAGTTTCGGAGATGATGTAAAAGGACTTACAGAAATTATGAACGGCTATATGGATGCCATTACACAACCTGTACTAGATGCTGACGGAATGATTATTAAGTATATTGGAGATGCAAGTATGCATATACATAATGCTCCACTTGAAGATCCTAATCACCCTGCAAGTGCTGTAAAAACAGGCTTGCTTATGTTGAAAGCAGTTGAAAAGTTTAATGATAAGATTGTTGCTGAAGGCAGACCTCCAGTAGGTATGGGTGCTGGTATAAACACAGGCTTAGGTTATATAGGCGAAATGGGTTCAACTGCAAGACACAGTTATGATATACTTGGCGATGCTGTAAGTACAGCGGCTAGAATAGAAAGTAAATGTAAAGAATATGGTTGCTTGTTGCTTGTTGGAGGCGATACATACAAGCACACAAAAGATAAATTCTTTTATCTAAAAGTAGATGACTTAGCAGTAAAAGGTAAAACTGTAGGCATAGAAATATATACAGTATTAGATTATGCACCAGGCAAACATGTCAAATCAAAACAGATGCATGATGACATGCACAGACATTACAGAAATCAAGATTTCAATAAAGCAATTCACTTATGTGAATTATTAAAAACACATTTTGATGGTAGAATGGAAAACTATTATAATATGTGGATTGAACGTTGCGAATTCCAGAAGACTCAGGATTTGCCAAACGATTGGAATGGTATCTTTATTGCAACTACGAAATAGTTATTCTAGTTCGTATTTCTGAATATTTTTTAGTAGATTAGGAATCTCTTCGTTTTCAATCATTTTAATAATTGTTTCCGTTAATCCTATCTCGTGCCGTACCAAAGACATTCTGAAAAGAAGTTTTTGCATCTCTTTCTCATAGAATTCTAACTCTTGCTCTTTGCGTAATTTTTCTTCTATGAGGTCGGCAATCTGTATAATCTTGCTACCTTGCATATTATTATTTACCTACTCTTCAGGCTCCCAATTTTGTAGGTTATGAAAAAATTGTGCGTAATATCTGCCGTCTTTTATAAGTTGTCTTGCATGAAAAAGTTCTAAAGGAATACCAGAGTCATGTTTAAGTATAGGCCAGTAGTAACGTTTTATTATACGTTCAAGTCTTTTAACATCTGCCTCTAAGGCGTCAAGTAATTTATTATTAAATTCTAAATCTGTAAGTAAACTACTAAGCCATACATGATGATCACTCGTTGGATTATATCTTCTAGTCATATCTCTTGCATCATAATATAATGCTCTAATTGGATTTATGCCCGGACGATACTTGTTAATTATATGAGGAAACTTGAAATCGTTTGAACGTGTTCTTGATTGTCTTGTTAGTGCCGCATATTCTTTTTTGAGGGCACTTTTTAATGAGTCCAAACTTTCTCTAGTTTGACGGTCATATTCTTTTGTAATTTTTTTTGCTAATCTAAGTTGTCTTTTTGTAAAATGTTTTTTACAACTTTCTATATCTTCTATTGTGTAAACACCATCTAATAGATCATGAGGCAATGTACCAGTCTTAGAAAATTTTTCTAATTCCGCTTGTATTCTTACACATATAAAATCAATAACTTCTGGCAAAACAGACTCCAATAATGCAGGACTACCCTGCGTTTACTTCAAGTATTCTGTGTAGTTTGTCTGTTCCACCGTTTCTATTTAGAGTTGCTCTCGCACCTTGGTGCATAGGTTGAGGCCATCGACCTATATCAATCCATGCATATCCTGAACTTTCCTCATTTAGTGTAGGCGAAAATTCTTTCTCAACTACAGCGGCAAAACTATAGTAGTAAAAATTTTTATCCTTGCTCTCGTAGACATCAATAGGATTGAGTTTGTGTAACTCGGGCATAAAACCTATCTCTTCTACTAATTCTCTTTGCAATGCTTCAAAAGGTGTTTCACCTTTATCTATAAGCCCACCAAAGAAACCCCATGTGTGTTTGTATCTTTTATCGCTATTGCGTAACTGTAACAGACATCTACCTGTGTCTTGTGCAAGGAATACCACGCCGGCGGCAGTAATCAAAGTACTAACCTCCAGAAGCCTTCATTGTATGTACCTTGCCAACTACTTATCCATTGAGAGCCAGTCCACTTGTATTGTTCCGACGTATGAGTGTTTTTTATGAAATGTTTTTGTGAAGCACTTGTACTTGCATCAAATACTACATTCCAATCAGTACCGTCAAACTCGATAATATCATTTGCACTTGCTGATATTTCACCCCATTCTACAAATGTAGGAACAATAGACTCAGTTATAAGATATCTTTGTCCGGTTGCCTGTGCAACTAATGTGTCTCCTGGCCTGCTTAATCCTGGATCTATAATTTTATCAACTGCTGGTAATGTGTCGGACGGTAGTGTATCAGCATCTACATTGAATACTAAATTGTTTGCGTCTAATGGATTAGTTGCAATACTTCCGATAACTAGTTGATCTCTTTCTTCAGGGTCTGAACTTATGTTAAGTTCTAGTCTACTTGTTGCACTTATTTCACCAACCATTTCTATAATGTCTGCCCATTTAGTAGGCGTCATGTCTCTTGTCAGTAAAGTTGCACCACCAGACACTACTTGTACTCTGTAGTTATTTGGTGCTACTACAACAGTTGCATCATCTGGTATAGAACCAAAGAAGTCTTGGTAACTGCTATCAAATCCTAAATCTTCTATGCTATCGACACTATGAATATCGTTTACAATTCTTTGAATAATTGTTTGTCTTTTAACTTTTGCAGGTGGACTAATCCATATAGGTACAGCAAATGTTAGTGTTGATATATCTAAAGTTTCGTCTGTACCTGCTGGCAAACTTTGACTACTCCAGTTTATGTCTGTAAGTTCTACTTCAAATATACTAGTCCAATCTAATGGATTATCATTTACCTGTAACTGTATTCCAGGATTAAAAATTACAAAAATTTGTTCTAGTATTTGTAATTTAGTATCAGTGTTAGTAGTCCATATATCAACTTGTATATTTAAGTTATACGGCACAGGCATATATCTTTGTGTAGTATATAAGTTGCCTTGTCCTGATGTGTAAGCACCTGCTTGTACGTCCCACTCTCTTTCTGCTACCTGGTTAGTATCAACTAAGAAAGGATCTTGAATTCTATCTTTTGCAGGCTGTATGCTTTGCACACTAACTGTTATTTGTGGTGCATTGTTTACAGCATTTTCTGAATTGTTCCTCAATATGTGAGCAACCATTCTACTGATGTCACCGTATCGTGCAGGCACTCTGTTAAGACGTGGTACGCCTTTAACTATTTCTTTAACTTTAAAATTTGAGAAAACTCGTACAAGTTGAATTAGGTAACGTTTTACCTGAGCATCATACCAGTAGTCTAAGTTTTTACCTGCCATATTTTATTATACGTTTTCTAAACGTTCCATTAATCTTTCAGCACGATTGGTCACTTGTTTGTGCCATCTACTATCTCTACCTTCTACTGCGGCTGTTTCCCAGTCGCTTTCGAGTATAGCGGCATGCATTTTTTTAAATTTACTTAATCTTGTTCTGCCCATGTTGAACATCATATTAACCAGGATTTGCTGGACTTCATCTGGTAAGTCTCCAAATACCCCCTCTTCGTATAGTAACTCGCATTCACTAATGGCTGTGTCAAGGTCTCTTTCAAAACATTCTTTAACACGTTCCTCTGTGACTGGTGTACCAACCTCCGCTCCATGCTCTGGATCGGAGTCGAGGACCAAATGGCCCACTCCAAAAGTCGGGTATCCCAAGTGGTCGAGGTATATCTCATTGACTACTCCTTCATCTATTTTCAGTTGTTCAAAAACTGCTTCTCTGTCTAATTTTGTATCTTTAAAAAACATTACTGCTCCTATGTGTCTGTTCTAGGTCTAACAACCTGACTTAAATTTGTTTTTTCTGGGACTTGCTCACCATCACTATTTGTTGTGACTGCGTCATTGTTTATAAACGATGCTAGTGTTTTATTAGCAGTTGCCCATGTACGTTTGTTATCGTCAGCATATTTGATCCATCTAGTTCCACGTTTTTGGAACAGTCTGTGAGGTGAAAAATCTGTTCTAAGAAAGAAATCACCATCACTTGTACCTGATGTTGGGAATGATGCTCCGCTACCTACTAGGCTTAATCCATTAGGTGCAGAACCATCGCTTGGTTCTATGTATGCTTTGTCTGGTGCATTAGGGTCAACATATAAATGACTTGCTCTGTTTAGTCTTGAGTCAGAAGCAACATCATTTTCTGCTTGTTCTAATATCTTGTCGTTGATAATTATTTCGTCTGCATATTTACTAAGAAGATTTCTAAGATCTCCTTCTTCTTCACCAGTACCAAGTATATCTCTGTATTCTTGTGAATCTGTTATTGGACCACACTTAACTCTCCATAAGTGAGGCCACCAACGTGGATCAAATCCTTCTGACGGTCTTGCACCTTCTTGTACTACATAGTACCTGTTGATTGCTTCGTCACTTCCTAATAATGCATCGTCACGCAAATGTGGTAGTTCTAATACATCACCTGGCATGAGTTTTCTACCTATAGTTTCCATCATTGTTTCAATATGAAAGTTTATGAATACTGTATCATTTGCCAGAAACGCACCAAATTGCGTTAAGTCAAAACTATCATTATCCTGTAACTGGTAAGAACCAATCATTTCAAATATGTCATCGCTGTACTTTCTATCTCTGTTTTCTAAGAACAACAAGTCTTGTATAAACACTTCTGATGTTTCGCCCATTGTACTTGGTCTTGTAGGGTCCTTAGACTCTCCAATGTCTTGAATTCCTAGATATTTGTGTACATGCACACCAGTACCACCGGCGTGTAGATGTTCACCAACGATTCTATCAAAGAACTTATAATCGTTAGTTTTTGTCGGATTCCATAGTTTTAACTTTCCCATAACACTATTTATCAGAACTTTAATTAAGCAATTTTAGTATCGATAAATATCAATATGAATAGAGATTCCATGTTACACGATATTAGAGAGCAGTTAGGCGATATAGATATCGCAATTGAAGTTGGTGTATGGAGAGGAGATTATAGTAGATCTATGATTACTAAACTACTTCCTAAAACGTTTTACGGCATAGATCCATATGAATTATACGAAGGATATACAGATAAACCTTCAGTAACAGAGTTTGCAGATCAACACAGTTTGGACCTATTATACAGCAATGTTGTTAAAACTTTTGAACAATACAACAACGATTACGGGTCAACTAAAAGCATTTTAATAAGAGATTTAGGAGCCAATTATGCATCTCAGTTTGCTGATAACTCTGTAGACTTTGTTTATTTAGACGGTGATCACAAGTACGAGCCAGTTAAAGAAGAGATAGAAGCATGGTATCCTAAAGTAAAAATAGGTGGAATATTAGCAGGACATGATTACACAGAAAGGAGCCACATAGAAGAATTTGGCGTCATTCCAGCAGTAAATGAATTTATAGAAAAAACAGGATTAGAACTAAAAACTACACTACCGGAGCCTTTTGCTTCATGGTGGGTAACAAAAACATAGGACACACATGAGAATTTTTATTACTGGGCACGATGGCTTTATCGGCTCACATATGGTTGAAAGGCTACAACATGATCATGAACTAGGATTTCTTGAATACGATTTGAGAGATCATCAACAAGTTAAACTTCAATTACACGACTTCAATCCAGATGTCATAGTACATTTGGCGGCAAGGACAGAAGTTGAAGATAGTTTTTATGAGCAAATAGTATTCTCTGAAGTAAACTATGTTGGTACTGTAAATCTAATTGAAGCGGCATCTACTTTGCCAAACTTAAAAAACTTTGTGTTTGCTAGTACAATGGAAGTGTATGGATGGCAACCAGTAAGTGACTTAATTAGAGACGGGAAAGAAAGTGCAGACGATATTGTTGCTTTTACAGAAGACACTCAACCAAATCCAAATGCCCCTTATGCCGTTGCAAAGTATGGCTGTGAAAAATATTTAGAGTATGCAAATAGAAGTTTAGGTTTACCATTTACTGCTATTAGACAGACAAATGCTTACGGCAGAAAAGACAATAATTTTTTTGTAACAGAACAAATTATATGGCAAATGCTAGATAATCCAGACGAAATATTTTTAGGATATGGAAAGCCTTATAGAAATTTTATTTACATTGAGGACTTGCTTGATGCCTGGGAGGCAGTAATTCGTAATCCAGATAAGTGTGCTGGTGAGATTTTTTGCTTAGGTCCAGACAATGCAATTAGGATATCAGACTATGTAGATTTGATTGCATCTAAGTTGAATTGGAATGGAAAAGTACATTGGGATAAGAAGCCAGATCGTCCTGGAGAAATTTTTATACTAAACAGTTCCAATGCAAAGATCACAGAAAAATTAGGATGGCAACCTAAAACTACACTCAGTGATGGACTAGATAAAACTATTGCTGTTTGGAAAGAATTATACAGCAAAAATGCCAAATTCAAGAATATTACCAATATAATTGCATAATTTTTACGTGATTTTTATATATAGTTGTTGACAAGGTTAAAAGATGTGTTAATATAAGGCATGTCATTACAGACCAAAGGCAATAACTTACATGGCAAAAAGAAAATCTAAGAACGTTTACTTTACACCGGAACCAGACTGGCAGAAGTATGTGGATGTAAAGACCGAAGAAGAAAGACTCAAAGCATTCAGAGAGTGTGATTACTTTGCACGAACTGAAATCAAAGACAAACTTAAAACAGAACTAACTCGCCTTTGGATCAAAACCAAATCGCCTTGGACTGATAAAGAAAGAAAAATTATACTTGCTAATCCAGATTGGGCTTTCACCCCAAGTGGAGGAACTTTTTACATAGAAAGCAAAGTAGGTTTTATTCCTGAGCAAATATTGTCTCATATCAAAAAGAGAAAAGAAGAATGGATGGTCAGAGGTAAAAAGGCTCTTGCAGAAAAATTAGAGAAACAAGAAGAAAAAAAGGTAAAGCCAAAGATTAGTATCCAGGATAGGATGAAAGAGCAAATAAGTGACCTATGTGGAGACTTTGAATACTTCTTAGATGAACTCGTCGACGGTAACAAAAATATCAAAGAGTTCGACCCATACAAAGCAATGTTGATATATCAACCGGAAGTAAAAGTTCCACATGCTAAATTACTCAAAGAAGAATTTGCAAATGGTTATGCAGAAGCATTAGAAGTAATTGAATGGAAAGATGAGCAATTGAAAGAAGCATATGGTAACTTTACGTTAAAACAACGTAAGGAGTACCTACAGTACTTTGAAAAGATTAATACTGCTTGTGATACCATGATACAAACAAAAGCCGTTAAACGCAAAGCTCGTAAGCCTAAGGCTAGGTCTAAGGAAAAGATAGTACAAAAACTAAAGTTTAAGATAAATGAGCCTGAATTAGGCTTGGCTAGTGTTACTCCTACTGATATTGTGTATGCAAACGAGTGTTGGGTATATAATACTAAAACTAGGAAACTAGGTGTGTATCATGCTAGAAGTAAAGATCCAAGAAGCCTAAAGAGAGAAGGTGCTGGACTAATGGTTAAAGGTACTACAGTACAGGAATATTGTGAAGATTCAAGTGTACAAAAGACACTTAGAAAGCCTAAAGAACAACTCAAACCTTTTGTTGCAGGTGCTAAAACAGCCTGTAATAAGAACTTTGAAGCAATTAAAACGACTGACACTAAGATGAATGGTCGCTTCAATGAACATACCATTATCTTAAAGACGTTTTAACCATCTTTACTAAAATCCTTCCCAAATTCTGATAAATAGTGTTATGCCAGAAAATCAAATAGGATATAGCAGTAGGGAAGACCTCGTAAGAGAGTTGCAACTTAGATTAGCAGACGACATCGTTGATGTAGAGCTCGACAGAGATCATTACGATGTAGCAATAGATTCTGCTTTGAAGAAGTACAGACAGCTCAGTTCCGGTGCGGTAGAAGAAAGTGTAATCTTTATCCAAACTCAAATAGGACAAGTAGAGTACACACTACCAAACGAAGTAATGGAAGTTAGACGTTTGTACAGAAGAGGAGTTGGTAGCAACTCAGGTACAGGCACAAACTTTGATCCTTTTGATGTAGCATTTAATAACATGTATCTATTAAATGCAGGCCAAATAGGTGGCTTGGCAACATTTGATGCATTCTCACAGTACAAAGAAACTATAGGCAGAATTTTTGGTAGTGAATATAACTTCCTTTGGAATAGAAATACCAAAGTTTTAAAAATTCTGAGAAACGTTACAACAGACGAAGAAGTAGCAGTAGGTGTTTATAATTTTATACCAGAATCTATTTTGCTTGGCGACATATATGCAGGCAAATGGTTAGGTGATTATGCACTTGCTCAATCAAAACTTATACTCGGCGAAGCAAGAAGCAAGTACATGGGTGGTATCCCAGGTGCAGGTGGTAACATTGTTCTCAATGGTGAAGCAATGAAACAAGAAGGCTCCGCAGATATGGAAGTGCTTATACAGGCTGTACATAACATGGAAGAAGGCAATAGCCCATTAGGATTTGTAATAGGCTAGTTCTTTTTTACTTGTTATCAACATCTATACTTTGATAAGTATTTTTATAACACAAACAGGTAAAATATGAATATTATTGGACTCGTAGGATTTATAGGTTCAGGCAAAGACACAGTAGCAAACATGTTCGTCGACAATCACGGATGTGTTCAAGACAGTTTTGCCGCACCATTAAAAGACTTATGCTCAACTATTTTTGGTTGGGAACGTCATCTACTAGAAGGTGACACAGTTGAAAGCAGAGACTTCAGAGAAACTCCTGATCTGTATTGGACTAAGAAACTTAATATTGATAATTTTACTCCTCGCCTAGCACTACAACTAATGGGTACAGAAGTACTTAGAAATCATTTTCACGAAGACATTTGGCTTAACAGTTTAGAATATAGACTGAGAATGAGACATGCTACAGATCCTTGTGTAGTTGTAAGTGATGCTAGATTCAGTAATGAATTGCAATTAGTTAAGCAAATGAATGGTTTTGTTATATGGGTACAACGTGGTGATTTACCAGAGTGGTACGATATTGCTAAAACATCACAAACTAATGCAGTTAATAGAAAGATTATGCAAACACGTTATAGTAGTGTTCACGAAAGCGAATGGAATTGGGTTGGTCATCCTGTTGATTATATTGTTAAGAATGATGGCACTTTAGAAGACTTAACACAACGAGTTGCAGAAATAAGAGCAGAAATAGACGTCAAAAACCCTCCTACAGCACTATATAGTGTTTGAAGGCTATTTATCTAAAAGCCTAAAAACCCTGTTACCCAATATTCTATAATACCGCATAATATCGTCTTTTGGATAAATACATGTATCCATAACAAATTATATATAATGGGAGAACAATATGGCTACATTAACTTCACCGGGAGTTAGCATAACCGTAACAG
>MDTG01249290.1_pt1 | contig 18817 bp, 19 predicted proteins | sample 811421 | NCBI WGS metagenome assembly MDTG01 (sample SAMN05326645, study PRJNA326480) | marine metagenome | isolation source: seawater | place: Pacific Ocean: South East | collected 2011
AATTATTAAAGAATCAATGGTATCAATTTCAAAATCAGAGCATCATATGTTTTCAATTCCATTAGAAGTTAATATAAACTCAGGATATAATTGGGGAGAAGCACATTAATATTCTAACACTTGCCCAAATTAAGACAATTTAGTATTTCTATATTAGAACATGTTTTTATAATTATGAGCCAAACAATTGCATTAGTCGATGATGATAGAAATATACTTACAAGTATAAGTATGGCGCTAGAAAATGAGGGATTCAAAGTCCAAACTTATATTGATGCTGAAAGTGCTTTAATAGGTATCAGCAGAAATCCACCTGATCTTGCTGTTATAGATATAAAAATGCCAAGAATGGATGGCGAGGAATTACTTAAAAGGTTAAGAAAAAAAACTATGATACCAATAATATTTCTAACCTCAAAAGATGAAGAGGTTGATGAATTGTTGGGTTTAAAACTAGGCGCTGATGATTTTATAAAAAAATCAGGCGGTTTTTCTTTAAAGGTTCTTATTGAAAGAATAAGGGTTCAGTTAAGAAAAAAAACTGGAATTATTGAGGATGCTAAAAATATAATAAAACATGGAAAACTAGTTTTGGATCCATCTCAACTTGAATGTGAGTGGGATGGAAAATCACTACCAGAAAAACTCACTACGACAGAATTTTTAATTGTTAAAGAATTGGCTAAAAGACCAGGAATAATAAAGGAGCGTGCCCAATTAATGGATATTGCTTATAAAGACAATAATGATATCGAAGACAGAACGATTGATAGTCACGTTAAAAGAATTAGAAAAAAATTTAAAAAAGTTGACCAAAAATTTTCTGCAATAGAAACAAGGTATGGTAGTGGCTATAGATGGAATGTTAGTTAATGAAGTCAAACTTTTTTAAATCAAGTTCAATTCTAAGAAAATTTTTAGTTTTTAACTTTGTAGTTTTTTTAATTTTAGGAATTTTCACTTTTTTATATTTAAATGCAATAAAACCCAATTTAGTTAAAAAAAGGTCTGACAGACATTCATTAATTATAAGTAATACACTAGATCATATTAACAGATTAAATATTGAGTTTACAAAAAAAGGTGTTACTGAATTTTTATTATCTACTAGATTTTTATTCCAGAATCTAGATAGGGTACAATTATACGATTTAAATTTAAATCTACTTACAGATACCGATACATTAGACTTAGCAGAAGACATTTTTATTGAAAGCCAAGATATTAAAGAAACTCCCATAGATAATTTAGAAGAAAATATTCAAGTTGAAGAAAGTAAAAATTTAAAAAAAAAAATAACTTTTAACACCTTAAATTATGTTAAAGAATATTCTGAAAAGAAAAATATTAAAAATAAATCAGTAATTACAGAGTCTATAAATAATAATTTTTATGTTATGACTATTAATTCTGTCAGTGTAGATGGGGATAGAAAGGGCTATATTATAGTTTCAGAAATAGCTAACGATATATTGTTAGCAGTAGATGAAAGAAAAAATTTTATATTAAGAACTGTTTTCTCAATAGCTATTGTAATTTTGATTTTTTCTATTTTTTTAAATAAATACATTCTTAAACCAATAAGAGCTTTAGTTTTATATACCAAGGCCATAAAGGATAAAGATGAAAAAATAGACAAGCACGAAAGATATTTATTAAGAAAAGATGAAGTAGGATTATTATCAAGATCTTTAAATGAAATGACAGAAAATCTTTATAAAAGAATAGACATAGCTGAAAATTTTTCTTCAGATTTAGCACACGAAATAAGGAATCCTCTAACTTCATTAAAGGGAGCTTCGGAAGTTTTGGAGAATACTTCAGATACTGAAAAAAGACAAAAACTTATACGAGTTATTAGCCATGATGTAGAAAGAATAGAAAGATTAATTACTGATTATTCACAGATGTTAAAAGATGAAGCTACTTTATCAAGAGCAAAAATGAAAAAAATTGAACTATCAAATGTTATTAATTCTGTTGTGGAGGATTTTAATAGTGATTTAATAAACTCTAATAAAAACATTAAAATAAATATAAATAATTCCGGTCTTAATGGAACTAAAGTAAATGTATTAGGAGTGGAAAGTAAAATAGAACAAATAATAGCTAATCTTCTTGATAATGCAGTTTCTTTTAGTCCACCTAATAGCAAAATATTAGTAACGTGTAATATAAAAAAAAAAGACGCACAATTAATTATAGAAGATCAAGGCCCAGGTATTAATGAAAAAAATTTAGGAAAAATATTTAATAGATTTTATAGCAATAGACCTGAAAAATTTGGTGAACATTCTGGTTTAGGCTTAAATATCGTAAAAAATATCGTTGAACTTCATGGAGGTTCAATTATAGCTTCAAATCGACTTGGTAATAAAAAAGGAGCAAGATTTGAGATACTATTACCAATTTTAAATAAATAGCTAAAAATAATAATAAGTTGAAATTTTTGTTTTAAATTGTTAAGTAAGTGGTCAAATGTCAGAAGATTTTAAGGTAAAAGATATTAATCAAGCAGATTTTGGTAGAAAAGAAATTTCTATAGCAGAAACTGAAATGCCAGGTTTAATGGCATTACGAAAAGAATATAAAGGAAAAAAACCCTTAAAAGGCGCGAAAATTTTGGGGTGTCTGCATATGACAATTCAAACTGCAGTTTTAATTGAGACTTTAGTAGAACTTGGAGCTGATGTGAGGTGGTCTTCTTGTAATATTTTTTCCACACAAGATCATGCGGCCGCAGCTATAGCAAAAGCAGGAATTCCTGTTTATGCATGGAAAGGCGAAACCGAAGAAGAATACTGGTGGTGTATCAAACAAACTATTGAAGGCAAGAAAGATTGGAAACCAAATATGCTTTTAGATGATGGAGGGGATCTTACTGCTTTAATGCATAAAGACTACAAAGATCTTTTAAAATCTGTCAAAGGAGTATCAGAGGAAACTACTACAGGAATAAAGGCGCTTAAAAAAATGGAAGCAGAAAAAAAACTACTAGTTCCTGCTATTAATGTTAATGACTCTGTAACAAAATCAAAATTTGATAATTTATATGGTTGTAGAGAAAGTTTAGTTGACGGAATTAAAAGAGCAACTGATGTAATGATGTCTGGAAAAACAGCTATAGTTGCAGGATTTGGCGATGTTGGAAAAGGCAGCGCAGCATCTCTTCGCCAAAGTGGCGCTAGAGTAATGGTAACGGAGGCCGATCCCATTTGCGCTCTTCAAGCTGCTATGGAAGGTTATGAAGTTGTTTTAATGGATGAGGCTATAGGTAACGCAGATATTGTTGTAACAGCTACTGGAAATAAAGATATTGTCACTGCAGATCACATGAGAAAAATGAAAGATAGATCTATACTTTGTAATATTGGCCACTTTGATAATGAAATTCAAGTTGAAGCATTAAAAAATTATAAATGGAACGAAATTAAACCTCAAGTACATGAAATAGAATTTCCTGATAAAAAAAGAATCCTTCTTCTTGCAGAAGGAAGATTGGTTAATTTAGGATGCGCAACGGGTCATCCGAGTTTTGTTATGAGCGCCTCTTTCACAAATCAAACTATTGCACAAATAGAATTATGGAATAATTCAGATAAATATGAAAATAAAGTTTATGTTTTACCTAAACATTTAGATGAAAAAGTAGCGATGTTACATTTAAATAAAGTTGGTGCTAAGCTAACAAAACTTACTAAAGATCAAGCCGATTATATCAGCGTTGATACAAAGGGACCCTTTAAACCTGATAGTTATCGCTACTAGTAGTAGCCGATGAAATTAAAATCACTCGAAGACACAAAAAAATTTGCCAAAACTATATCCAAGTTAATAAATCCAGGCGATATAATTTTTCTTTATGGTGACATTGGAGTGGGAAAAACTACATTTGTGCGTTTTTTTATAAATCATATCGAAAGTATTGCGGGCGTTGAGAAAAGCGATGTATTAAGTCCTACATTTAATATACTTTACAATTATAGTGTTGGTGATATCGAAATTTTGCACTACGATTTATATAGATTGAAAAACCATGAAGATATTTTGCAATTAGGAATGTTTGAAAATTCAAAAAAACATATAAAAATTATTGAATGGCCTGAATTAATTAAAACAAAACCGGTAAATAGAATTGATATTTTCTTTGAATATTCAAAATCAATGAATTTTAGAAACGTAAAGATCGTTGGCCAAGGCAAATGGAAAGATCAAAAACTTAATGAAATTTAAAATAGTACCAATAGCGGGAGATGCTTCATTTAGAAAATTTTATAGAATATTTTTTGATAACAAAAAAAAGATAATTGTAACCTCGGAAAAAGAAAAATATAATAATTTACTTGCTTATTCTGCGATAAATAAATTTTTAAGATTAAAAAAATTGAATACACCAAAACTATACGACCATAATTATTCAAAGGGTATAATCATTATTGAGGATTTTGGAGACTTACCTTTTAATAAAATCATTTCAAAAAATAAAAATAAATTTAAAATATATAAGAAGTTGGTAGATCTTTTATTAAAAATTCAAAAAATTAGGCCACCCAAAAAAATAAAAATCTTTAATAAAAAATTTCATTTTATGAAAAAATATTCAAATAAATATTTGTTTAAAGAATCAAATTTGTTTTTTGATTGGTATTTACCCACTTTTATAAAAAAAAATAAGGTTTTAAATATAAAAAAAAGATCAAATAAGATTTTAAATAATTTATATAATAAATTAAATTTTTCTAATTCTTATTTTTGTCATCGGGATTATCATGCTGAAAATCTGATGAAAAATGGAAATAAAATAGGAATAATTGACAGCCAAGATGCGATGATTGGTAATCCCGCGTATGATTTGGTTTCTTTAATTGATGACGTAAGAATAAAAACTTCTAAAAAACTAAAGAATAAAATTTATAAATATTATTTAAAAAAAAAATTTAAAAACCAAAATAAAAAGTGTGAAGATTTTTTAGAAGATTTTAATATTTTATCTGTACAAAGAAGTTTAAAAATTATAGGTATTTTTTCAAGATTATATATCAGAGATAATAAAGAAAAATATTTAAAATTTATTCCATACACTTGGCAACTGATGGAAATGAGAATGAATTCTGATGAGTTTCTAGAACTAAAGAAAATATTTAAAGATAATATTCCATTCAAAATTAGAAAAAAAATTAAATTTAAATGAAGATACCCGTTCTATTTCCAAAAATTTTTGATCATCCATTTACTTACGAAAGTGATATACAGGAAAATCTTAAACCAGGAGATTTTGTAAAAGCTCCGTTCGGATCAAGTGAAATTACAGGAGTTGTCTGGCCTTTTGAGGAAAAAACAGAAAAAAAATTTAAAATAAAGAAAATTTCAAGAAAAATAAACGTTGAAAAATTAAATTCCAAAATGATCAATTTTATAAATTGGTTTTCCAAATATAATTTAGTTTCTTTAGGAATGTCACTTAAAATGTGTTTATTAAATAAAGGGGCTGTAGAAAAAGATTATAAAGATGAATTTAATAAATATAATTTTACTAAATTTGAAAATAAATTTTTGTTAAATGAGGAACAAAAAAAATCTCTATCTTTTTTAAGAAACAGCGGAGATAATTATAATGTTCTAGTAATAGAAGGAGTCACTGGATCTGGTAAAACATTAGTTTATTTCGAAAGAATAAAAGACTTTATTAATAAAGATAGCCAAGTTTTAATATTACTTCCAGAAATTGCTTTAACAAATCAATTTAGTAAGAGATATAAAGAATTTTTTGGAACAGAGCCAGCAGTTTGGCACTCAGGTACGTCAAAAAAAAATAAATCTATAATATGGAAAGGTGTTACAGAGAATAAAATAAAAATAGTTATTGGTGCCAGATCGTCACTTTTTTTACCTTTTAAAAAATTAGGCACTATCATTGTTGATGAAGAGCACGATATTTCTTACAAACAAGATGAAGGAATTTCATATAATGCAAGAGACATGGCTATTACTAGAGCGTATTTAGAAAATATTCCCATAAATTTAGTTACGTCAATACCCTCAGTCGAAACGTACAATAATATTGTAAAAAAAAAATATAAAGTAACTAAAATTAAAAAAAGATATAAAGAAGCATCTTTGCCAAATATCGAAATAATAAATTTAAATTCTGAGATATTAAAAAAAGAATCATGGATTGCAAATAAAACCATTAAAATGGTTAATCAATATTTAGAAAAAGGAGATCAAATATTATTTTTTTTAAACAGAAGAGGCTATGCTCCTTTTGTAATATGCAAAAAATGTGGTTATAGATTTCAATGTCCCAATTGTGATGTAAATTTAAATTTTCATAAAAATTTGAATAAATTACTTTGCCATCATTGTGGATACAAATCTATATTATCTAGGTTATGTAATGATAAAAAAAAATGTGATTTTTTATTTTGCGGACCTGGTGTTGAAAGAATTTTTGTCGAATTAAAAAAAATTTTTCCAAAAAAAAGAATTGATATATTTTCAAGCGATACATTAAAAAAAAAGGAAAAGATTAACGAATTGTTAACAAAAGTAGAAAAGAAGCAAATCGATATACTAGTAGGGACACAATTATTATCAAAAGGTTTTCATTTTCCAAAGTTAAACTGCATAGTAGTTGTTGATGGTGATTTTTCTTCACATGGTTATGATTTAAGAGCAGCAGAAAAAAATATTCAATTATACTATCAATTAACTGGAAGAGCAGGAAGGGAGGGCAATATTTCGACTATATATTTTCAAACATATACACCTGATGACGAAACTTTAATAAATATATCAAAGAATAATCCAAATATTTTTCTAGAAAAAGAACTTATGTTGAGAAAAGAAAAGAAATTACCCCCATTTTATAAACTTATTTCATTAATAATATCTGGCAAAAGTGAAAAATTGGTAATGAATTTTTCAACAAGTATAAAATCTAAACTTCCCAAATTAAGTGATGTAAATGTTTTGGGTCCTGTTTTGGCACCAATAACCAGGTTAAGAAATAAATACAGATGTAGGATTTTGATTAAATATCCTGAAAACTTATTTATACAGAAATATTTATCACAATCTTTAAATCGAATAAAAATAACGTCAGGAATAAAACTAGAGGTTGATGTTGACCCAATTAATTTCAGTTAAACAGAGCATTTACATGGTTTTAATAAAGACAAAAAGATACAACAGAATATGTTGAATTTGTTAATATAATTTCATACAAAACGAGTCTTTTTAGGAGCTAAAATTGAGTTCAAAATCAAACTTTTCAAATTCAACATCAAAAAGTTATGCTTTAGCTTTATACGAGCTTTCAAAAGAAAGTTCTGAATTAGAAAAAGTTGAAGAAGGTGTTAAAAGTATAAATCAATTGATGAAAGATAGTTTAGATTTTAAAGAATTAATTTTAAACCCTACAGTTGCAAAGGAAGACAAAAAAAATGTTTTACTTGCTATAGGTGATAAAAATAATTTTTCTAATACATTAAAAAAATTTTTAAGTTTTCTTTCTGCAAAAAATAGACTATTTTTTTTAAGTAAAATTTGTGAGGCTTTTTTAAATTTAGTTTCTAGCAACAAAGGTGAATTAAAAGCAAAAATAGTATCAGCAAAGAAATTATCAGAAGCAGAGAAAAATATGCTACAAAAAGAATTATCAGAAGATTTCAAATCATTGCTTAATATAAATTATGAATATAATCCTGATCTGTTAGCAGGTTTAACAATTCAGATTGGAAGTACAATGATTGATACTTCAATAAAAAGTAAATTAAAAAAATTAGAAAAAAGTATGATAGAGGTATAATATGCAAATTAATCCATCCGAAGTAACAAAAATATTAAAAGAACAAATTAAAAAATTTGGTGAGAAAGCAGAAGTATCCGAAGTAGGTCAAGTTTTAACTGTAGGAGATGGTATTGCCAGAGTTTATGGTTTGGATAATGTGCAAGCGGGTGAAATGGTGGAGTTCGCTGGGGGCATAAAGGGTATGGCCCTTAACTTAGAAAGCGATAATGTTGGCGTAGTTATATTTGGTGATGATAGAACAATTAAAGAAGGTGATACTGTAAAGAGGACCGGGGCAATCGTTGATACTCCGGTTGGAAAAAGTTTATTAGGTAGAGTTGTTGACGCTTTGGGCAATCCAATAGATGGAAAAGGAGATATTGATAAAAAATTAGAAAAAAAAAGAGTTGAAGTAAAAGCTCCAGGAATTATACCACGACAGTCAGTCAATCAACCTATGCAAACAGGACTTAAAGCTATTGATAGTTTGATTCCTATAGGCAGAGGTCAAAGAGAATTAATTATAGGTGACAGACAAACGGGAAAGACAGCAGTAGCTATTGATACAATTATAAATCAAAAAGAAATAAATAAATCTGGTGAAGAAAAAGATAAACTTTACTGTATTTATGTTGCTATAGGACAAAAAAGATCAACTGTTGCTCAAATAGTTAAATCTTTAGAAGATGCGGGTGCTATGGAATATACAACAATAGTATCTGCAACAGCATCCGATCCAGCGCCCTTACAATTTTTAGCACCTTATACTGGATGTACAATGGGCGAATATTTTAGAGACAATGGGATGCATGCATTAATTATTTACGATGATCTATCAAAACAAGCGGTAGCTTACAGACAAATGTCACTTTTGTTAAGAAGACCGCCAGGCAGGGAAGCTTACCCAGGAGATGTTTTTTATTTGCATAGTAGACTTCTTGAAAGAGCCGCAAGACTTAATGACAATAAAGGTGGTGGTTCTTTAACCGCATTACCAATAATTGAAACTCAAGCTGGAGATGTTTCTGCCTATATTCCGACTAATGTAATATCAATTACAGATGGACAAATTTTTTTAGAGACAGAATTATTCAATCAAGGAATAAGACCAGCAGTTAATGTTGGATTGTCAGTTTCTAGAGTAGGCTCTGCTGCTCAAACAAAAGCAATGAAAAAAGTTGCAGGTTCAATAAAGTTGGAGTTGGCCCAGTATAGAGAAATGGCGGCTTTCGCTCAATTTGGTTCAGATTTAGATGCTTCAACACAAAAATTATTAAACAGAGGATCAAAATTAACCGAACTTTTAAAACAAGATCAATATTCGCCAATGCCGGTCGCTCAACAGGTAATAGCAGTTTTTTCTGGCGTTAGAGGTTTTTTAGATGATGTAGAGCTAGCTAATATAAAAAATACGGAGAAATTAATCTATGAAGCTGTAAAATCTTCCAATCCTGAAATTATAGATAGCATTAATAATACTGGAAAATTAGAAGAGGAAATCGAAAAAAAGTTAATTTCTGTAATAGAAAATTTTAAAAAAACAAATAAAAAATAATTAATTATGCCAAGTTTAGATGATCTAAAAAAAAGAATAACAAGTGTTAAATCAACACAAAAAATAACTAAAGCTATGAAAATGGTTGCTGCCGCAAAACTTAGAAAAGCACAAGAAAATGCTGAAAAAGGAAGACCATTTTCTGAAAAAATGAATAATATAATTTTAAACTTGAGCAATTCTATTACAGATAAAGACAATGCATCAAAATTTCTTATTGGAACAGGAAAAGACAAAGTTCATTTGTGCGTTGTTATTACTGCCGATAGAGGCCTTTGTGGTGGTTTTAATACAAATATTTGTAAAAAAGCTAGAACTTATTTTGAAAATATCCTAAAGCAAGGAAAAACACTTAAAATTTTTACAGTAGGCTCAAAAGGCAATGACCAATTAAAAAGGACATATGGCAAACATATAGTTGAAAAAATAAATTTTAAAGGTTTTAAAAAAATTTCATATAAAGAAGCTGACGATATAGGTAAAAAAATAATAAAATTATTTAATGAAAGTCAGTTTGATATTTGCACTATATTTTATAATAAATTTAAAAATGTAATAACTCAAATTCCTCAATCACAACAAATAATACCTATTCAAAATTCGGAAAAAAAAGAAGAGAAAGATATAAAAGAAAATTCATATGAATTTGAACCAGAAGAAAGCGAAATTTTGCAGGATTTGTTACCTCGTAATATCTCTACTCAAATATTCAAAGCATTTTTAGAAAATGCCGCTAGTGAACAAGGATCCAGAATGACTGCAATGGATAACGCCACTAGAAATGCTGGAGATTTAGTAGATAAATTAACAATAACTTATAACAGAAGTAGACAAGCGGCTATTACCAAGGAGTTAATTGAAATTATATCGGGAGCAGAAAGTTTATAAAATGAGTGGAAAAATAGGAAAGATTACTCAAGTTATTGGAGCTGTAGTAGATGTGCAGTTTGAAGGAGAACTACCCGAAATATTAACTGCATTAGAATGCAATAATAGTGGAACTAGGCTTGTATTAGAAGTTGCTCAGCATTTAGGAGAAACAGCAGTAAGAACTATAGCTATGGATGGAACAGAGGGCTTAAAAAGAGGTGATAAAGTTACAAATACTGGATCGCCAATACAAGTACCTGTTGGTCCTGAAACTTTAGGCAGAATTATAAATGTTATTGGTGAACCTATAGATCAAAAGGGCAAGGTATTGACAAAAGAAAGTTGGCCGATACATAGACCCGCTCCAAAATTTACTGATCAATCTACCGAAACAGAAATATTAGTGACCGGAATTAAAGTTGTAGATTTGTTGGCTCCATATTCCAAAGGAGGAAAAATAGGTCTTTTTGGAGGAGCTGGAGTAGGAAAAACTGTGATTATTATGGAATTGATAAATAACATTGCAAAAGCGCATGGTGGATTTTCTGTGTTTGCTGGAGTTGGTGAAAGAACAAGAGAAGGTAATGATTTGTATCATGAAATGATTGAGTCAGGTGTAATAAAGCCTGAAGGTAAAGGATCTAAAGCAGCCCTTGTGTATGGACAAATGAACGAACCTCCAGGCGCTAGAGCTAGAGTCGGTTTAACAGGTTTAACTGTTGCAGAATATTTTAGAGATAAAGAAGGACAGGATGTTTTATTTTTTGTTGATAATATATTTAGATTTACACAAGCAGGTTCAGAAGTTTCTGCTCTTTTAGGAAGAATTCCATCAGCTGTAGGATATCAACCTACTCTAGCTACTGATATGGGGAATTTACAAGAAAGAATTACAACAACAAACAAAGGATCAATTACTTCAGTGCAAGCTATATACGTTCCCGCTGATGATTTGACAGATCCTGCACCAGCAACATCTTTTGCGCATTTAGATGCTACTACCGTTTTATCAAGACAGATAGCAGAGTTAGGAATATATCCTGCTGTAGATCCTTTGGACTCTACATCAAGAATTTTAGATCCCAGAATAGTTGGTGAAGAACATTACAGAGTTGCGAGAGAAGTTCAAAAAATATTACAAGCCTATAAATCGTTACAAGACATAATTGCAATATTAGGTATGGACGAACTTTCGGAAGAAGACAAATTAACTGTAGCTCGAGCAAGAAAGATTCAAAGATTTTTATCTCAACCATTTTTTGTTGCTGAAGTTTTTACAGGATCACCAGGAAAATTAGTTGAGTTAGAGGCTACAATAAAAGGATTTGATGCTATATGTAAGGGAGAATACGATCATTTGCCCGAGGCAGCATTTTATATGGTTGGTACAATCGAGGAAGCAATTCAAAAAGCAGAAAAAATGGCCAAGGAAGCCGCCGCATAATGGAGGATATTTTTAAATTAGAAATAATTAGTCCAGAAAAAATTATTTTTTCAGATAATGTACCTGAAGTTATAATACCCTCTTATGAGGGGGATATGACAATTTTGAAAGACCATATTTCTATTATAACTTTTTTAAGGCCTGGAATTGTTAAAGCAAAAAAAAATGGTGGAAATTTTGAGGATTTTTTTGCTGAAGACGGTACTATCGAATTTTCCAATAATAAATTAGTAATTCTTTCAGCTTCAATTATAAATTTAAAAAATATAACAAAAGAGTTTTTAGACAATTTAAAGAAAAATACTGAAAATCAACTTCAAGAAAAAGAAATAACGGATAATGATCGTTATGTTCTAAATCATAAAAACGAAACATTAAAAGAAATAAGAATTTAAATTAAATTTAAACTTAACAATTCTTTTTTTATTTCATTATAAATATTTTTTTTAAAATTTACTGCAACGTCAGGTAGTTTGTTAAATTCTAACCATTTCCAATCTAAAAATTCCGGATTTTTTGTATTAATATTAATTTCTTCTTCTTTACCAACGAATTTCATTATAAACCATTTTTGCTTTTGTCCTTTGTATTTGCCTTTCCATATTTTACCCAAAAGACTTGCTGGCAAATCATAAGCTAACCAGCCATTTATTTCCTTTATTAGTTTTATATTTTTTATACTAGTTTCTTCCTCAAGTTCTCTTTTTGCTGCATCAAAAAAATCTTCATTATCATTAATTCCTCCTTGTGGCATTTGCCAATAATTTTCTGGATTATCTATTCTTTTCCCTACAAAAACTTTATTTTCTTGATTTAATAAAACTATTCCTACGCCAATTCTTAGTGGCAATTTATTTTCTCTTTCCATAAAAAATTACCCAGTAAATAAGTTAATAGCGTAATTTAATTGATTATCTGTTTCACTATTAATTACAAATTTATCACCTTCTTCAGATACTTTAATATCAGGTGTTATGCCTACTTCCGAAATTGATCTTCCAGAGGGTAAATAGTATTTAGAAATTGTTAATCTTATTGCTCCATTATTTTTTAAAGGTATGATTGATTGTACAGAACCTTTTCCGTATGTAGCTTCTCCAATTAAAATTGCTCTCTTTTGGTCTTGGAGTGCTCCCGCAACAATTTCAGAAGCTGAAGCTGACCCATTATTTATTAGCACTACTAAAGGCTTTCCATCTATTCTATCTCCTTTTTTAGCAAAAAATTTTCTGTTTTCTCTAGATTTTCTTCCTTTAGTGGAAACTATTTCTCCATCATGTAAAAAGAAATCAGAAATTTTTACTGCTTGAGACAAAAGTCCACCAGGATTATTTCTCAGATCCAAAATATAACCCGTAAGTTTATTTTCTTTCTCAAGTTTTGAAATTTGCTTTTTTAACTGAACATCGCTATTTTCGTTAAAAGCTCTAAGTCTTAAATATCCTACTTCTTTATCAATAACTTTTGAAACTACTGATTTTATTTCTATGACCTGTCTTGTAATATTAAAAATTATTGCTTTCTTTTCCCCTTTTCTTCTAACTGTTAATTTAATTGGTGTCCCAACTTCACCTCTCATTAAATTTACAGCTTCCATTAATGTTTTCCCTTGAACTTGTTCACCATTTATTTTCACTATAAAATCACCAGATTTGATCCCAGCTTTAGATGCTGGGGTATCATCTATTGGTGAAATTACTTTAACTACTCCAGACTCCATACTTACTTCAATTCCAAGCCCACCGAATTTTCCACTAGTTTCAGTTTGCATTTCATCAAAAATTTCTGGATTCATATAACTTGAATATGGGTCAAGTGATTGTAGAACACCATTTATTGCTGAATCCATAACATCTGCTTGATTAATTTCATCAACATATTCATTTTGAATTTTTTCCAAAACTTCACTAAACAAATCTATTTTTTTATAAAGTTCGTTTGTGTTATCTGAATAAGAGGTATTAATAAAAATAAATAAAAACAAAAATGTATTTATAAATTTTTTTATAATTTTCATATTGTTAATCTTTCTTTTGGTATTAATTCAGACCACATTCTTTCTAAGTTATAAAATTTTCTTTTTTCAGGATGAAAAATATGAATTATAATATCTTTGGCATCAATAAGTTTCCATTCACCACTATCTCTACCTTCAATTTGACAATTATCAATACCTTTTTTTTTTAACATTTCTAAAGTTATTTCCGCAAGAGCCTGCATGTGTCTAGACGAATTACCGCTTGCCACTATCATAAAATCAGCAATAGATGTTTTATTTTTTAAATTAATCGAGATTATATCCATTGCTTTATTATCACTTAACGTTTTTTTTATTTTTTCCTTTAATTGATCAATTTCTTTCAATTGCATTATATTTGATGTTACCAAAATTTTCTAATTAATGAAGAAGAAATATTAATTTTTTTACCTCTGATGTATTTCCAATCACTTTTTTCAAGATTTTTTGCTGCGACTGAATTTAAAGCTTTTGCTGAATAGTTTGATCTAGCAAAAACTACTATTTTTGCCATTTGAGCAATTTTTTTCCAATTTTTCCATTTATGAAAATTTATTAAATTATCCGCCCCCATAATAAAAAAAAGTTTATTTTTTTTATTTTTTTTCTTTAGATACATTAATAAATCAAAAGTATTTTTTGATTTTATAATATCATCGAAATACTTAACAAAAATTTTTTTTTCTTTCCTAATGAGATTTTTTGATAACCTAATTCTCATTTTTTTACTTAGATATGATTTTTTTTTTAAAGGATTTTGTTTTGTAATTGCCCATAAAACTTTTTGTAATTTAAGTTTTTTTATTGAATATTTGGAAATATATAAATGACCAATATGGGGTGGATCAAATGTTCCGCCCAAGACACCAACCTTGTTATAATTTTTTAAAGTTTTTTGCAAAAACTATTTCCTTATTTGTCCACTACCTTTTAATATATACTTATATGTGGTTAGTTGATCAACTCCCACAGGGCCGCGGGGATGAAGTCTGCCTGTAGATATACCTACTTCAGCTCCAAAACCAAATTCGCCACCATCAGCAAACTGTGTAGACGCATTGTGTATTGCTATAGAGCTATTAATATTTGATACAAATTTTTTTGCCGTTTTTTTGTTTCTTGTAACTATTGTGTCGGTATGAAATGAACCAAACTGATTTATATGTTTGATAGCTTCTTCAACACCATTTACGCATTTTACGGAAATTTTGGCTGTTAAATATTCTGTTTTCCAATCTTTAAGTGTTGCTTTTTTTATTTTTAGGGGAAAAATTTTTTTGATAATTTTGTCGCCTACTACACTGCATCCAGAATTTAAAAGTATATCTAATATTGGTTTGCAATGGGTTTTTAAGCATTTTTTATCTATCAGTAAAGTTTCTGCAGCTCCGCAGATACTTACATTTCTCATTTTTGAATTTTTTACAACTTTAATTGCCATTTTTAAATCTGCTTCTCGATCAACATAAACATGACATAAACCCTCATAATGTCCGATAATTGCAATAGATGTTTTCTTCATTACTTTTTTAACTAAATTCTTGCCTCCTCTGGGAATTATCAAATCTATATAATTTTTCATATTAGACAAAAGATAATCTACATTTTTTCTACTAATTTTTTCAATAAGTTGAATGCAATTTTCATCGCACTTTTTTTTCTTTAGTGCTTTTCTAAAAAGTTTACTTAAAATTTTATTAGTATTTAATGCCTCGGAACCTCCTCGTAAAATTACTGTATTTCCAGTTTTAAAACAAAGAGCAGAAACATCGGAAGTAACATTAGGTCTACTTTCATAAACTACTCCAATTACACCAATGGGTATAGAAACTCTTTTTATAATTATTCCATTAGGCCTTCTCCAAGAAGATAAAGTTTTTTCCAATGGATTTTTAAACTTTATAATTTCGTTTACCGAATTTCTAATTTGTTGAATTTTTTTATTATCAAGCCGAAGTCTTTCAATAAAGCTACCTTTTATTTTTTTTGATCTTGCTTTCAAAATGTCCATTCTATTTGCTTTTAAGATTGATTTTGAATAAGTATTTAAATATTTGCTAAATAATTTTAAAACATTTTTTTTTTTGTTATGGCTAATATTATTTAAATTTATAGAAGCTTTTTTTGCTTTTGCACCAATTTGTTCCATATATAAGTTTTTAGTCATAATTATAATTTTACCAAGTCATCCTTATGGACAATTTCTTCTCTACTAGAATATCCAAGTATATTTTTAATTTTACTGCTATGTAATCCTTTTATTTTTTCTATTTCATTTGAAGAAAAAGAAGTTAGTCCTCTCGCAAATTCAGTATTATTCATATCTTTCACTAATATATGATCACCTTTATCAAAATTTCCATTAATTTTTTTAACTCCAGCAGGAAGTAAACTTTTTCCGTTTTCAATTGCTTTAATAGCCCCTTGATCGATTATAACTTCTCCTTTGGGAGCAACAGATCCAATTATCCACTGTTTTCTTGCATCTAATTTAGAAATTTTTGGCATAAACCAAGTACAATTTTTATTTTCAATTATTTTTTTTATAGGATTAATATAATTCCCGTTCGCAATTACCATATGACAACCGGATAATTGACAAATTTTTGCAGCTTCGATTTTAGTTCTCATACCTCCGGAACCATAAAAGTTTTCTTTTTTAGATGCATATTTTATTATTTTTTCGCTTATTTCTTTTACCGAACGTATTAACTTTGTATTTTTATTGTTTTTTGGATTTTCAGTATAAAGTCCATCAACATCAGATAATAAAATAAGACAATCAGCACTAATTATTTGTGCTACTCTCGCAGCAAGTCTATCGTTGTCACCATATTTTATTTCTGTTGTAGCAGTTGTATCATTTTCATTAACAATCGGAACAATATTCATTCCTAACAGATTATCAATTGTTCTTCTTGCATTTAAGGATCTTCTTCTTTGCTCTGTATCATCCAAAGTTAATAGTATCTGTGATATTTTAATTTTACTTTTATTAAAAATATTCTTATAAAAATCCATTAATTCTATTTGACCTATGGATGCAACAGCCTGGCTTTTATCAACCTTTAAGCCTGTTTTTTTAATACCAAGATATTCACATCCTATTGCAATAGCTCCAGATGACACGATAACAATTTGTTTTTTTTGTTTTAAGAGATTTTGCACATCTTTAGCAAACTCTTTTAACCAGGACTTTTTTGGCTTTCCTCTTTCGTCAATTAAAATTGATGATCCAATTTTTATAACTATCTTTTTAAATTTATTTATTTCCATAACTAATCAGTTTCTTTTTGAAATTTTTTAGACCTGTATGTTTTTGTGCAGATATAGCAAAAATCGTTTTATTATTTTTTTTTCTAAAACTTTCTATTTTTTTATCAACTTCTTCTTGGTCAATCATATCTATTTTATTAAAAACTATAATTTCATTTTTTTTTACAAGCTTGTTTCCGTATTTAAAAAGTTCTTTTCTTACTTTAGAGTAATTTTCATGCAAGTTATCATTAGTTATATCAATTAGATGTAAAAGACTTTTGCATCTTTCAATATGTCTTAAAAATTTGTCACCCAATCCAATTCCTTCATGGGCGCCTTCTATTAATCCAGGTATATCTGCTAAAGTTACTTCTTTATTATCGTAGGTCACAACTCCAAGATTTGGGTTGATAGTAGTAAATGGATAATTTGCAATTTTTGGTTTTGCGCTTGTAATAGATGAAAGAAGAGTTGATTTTCCTGAATTAGGCATTCCAATTATACCAATATCAGCTATAGATTTTAATTGAAGCCAAACACAAAAGTTTTCCCCTTTACCTCCATCAGTTTTTTTTCTAGGAGAACGATTAGTGGAACTTTTAAATCTAACATTTCCTAAACCTCCCTTGCCACCTATTGCAATAGTTATTTTTTGTTCTGATCTAGTAAGGTCTTCTATTAAAGTGTTATTATCTTCTTCATAAATTTGTGTTCCGATTGGGACTTTTAAAATTAAATCTTTTCCACATCTGCCTGTTTTTTTCTTACCACTTCCATCATGACCTCTTTCAGCTTTAAAGTGTTGTTGATATCTAAAATCAATTAATGTATTTAAATTTTTACTTGCTACTAGAACTACAGAGCCACCGCTACCGCCATCGCCACCATCAGGACCACCATATTCAATAAATTTTTCTCTTCTAAAGCTCGCAGACCCCGAGCCACCATCGCCAGCTTTCACATATATTTTTGCTTGATCTAAAAATTTCATAATACAACAATAAAATTGGTTTTAATGTTTAGGAGTAATTAACTGGGGATAACCGAAACAAATGTTCTATTGGCCTTTGATTTTTTGAATTGAACTTTTCCTTTTATCAAAGAGAAAATAGAATGATCTTTGCCAATGGCAACGTGATTTCCTGGATGAATTTTTGTTCCTCTTTGTCTTACTATAATGTTTCCTGGCGTTACCAATTGTCCACCATATCTTTTTACTCCGAGACGTCTTCCCGCACTATCTCGTCCATTTCGTGATGATCCGCCTGCTTTTTTTGTTGCCATATTTTTTACCTAATTAAATATTATCACTTTTTTTTAGTTGTTAAAGGTTTCTTTTTAGGTTCTTTTTTTTCAATATTACCAGTAACTTTTTTTTCTTTTTCCTCAACTTTTTTTAGTGATTTTTTAATTTTTTGTTTTTCTTCTATCTTTGTTTTTTTGGCTGCTGAAATTTGATCTTGTCTTACTTTTTCGCCTTTTACTATTTCTTTAGTTAGTTTTTTTTGAGGGGCTGCTTCGGAAATTAGTTTTCCGTTTTTTGAAAAAATTTTTGTTATTCTGATAAGAGAAACTGGTTGCCTGTGTCCATACTTTTTTCTTGAATTTTTTCTTCTTCTTTTTTTAAAAACTAAGATAGTTTTATTTTTTATATTTTTTAGTATTGTTGCTTCGACTTTTGCGCCTTCAATATTAGGGTTGCCAATTTCAGTAGTTTTATCATCATTCAAAAATAGAACATTTTTGAATTCTACAGTTTTTCCTTCTTTATCGTTGAGTCTTTCTATTTTAAGAATTTCACTTGCTGAAACCTTATATTGTTTGCCACCTGTTTGTATAACTGCGAAAGACATTGTTTTAATTTCATATTTGGAAATACGG
>MDTG01001245.1_pt1 | contig 18815 bp, 11 predicted proteins | sample 811421 | NCBI WGS metagenome assembly MDTG01 (sample SAMN05326645, study PRJNA326480) | marine metagenome | isolation source: seawater | place: Pacific Ocean: South East | collected 2011
CTTATAATCCTAAATACTCTCAAAAAATACAGCTCTTTAGAAAAGAGTTAAATAATAGACTAGAATTGAAGAAAGATGGGGGTTTAAATGTTTTATCACCAAAAGGGTATACGGTTTATAATGGTAGAATTAAAAAGAACGAATTTCTACCTATTTCAAAAATCAATAATGATCCCAAGTGATTTGTAATCGTAAGTGAAATTTATTTGAAACTAATACGCTTAAGATCTAATAAGCTGTCTTGTTTTCCTTTAAAAACAAAACACAAGTTAACAGGATTTTCAATAGGTTTAAAACTGAATTGTTGGTGATTAATTTGGTTATTTTGAGATACATTAAAGGCTCCAATTAATTTCCCCTCAGGCGAATCTAATCTTGCTTCAATAATTAAATTATAATGAAAGGATCCTGTAAATTCGATAGTTGTTTTACCACTTAAACCTTTTATCCTGTTGTAAACTAAGAAATCATCATTCTGTATATCTGAAATAGAGAATGTACCGTCATGATTTTCAATTTTTTTCGTTCCAAATGATTTAAAATAATCAACTGCATTAATATTTCCTTTATTAACATCATAATTTCCAACACCAATTCCATCAACTCTAATTGGAGATATTTCACCATTTTCTTTATAATGGATATAACTAATAAAAGTGTCTCTAAAATACCTATTACCTGTTTGACTCATATCACAATAGGCAAAGTACGATTGATTATACCACTGAAAAAAAGATCCATGGCGCCCTTGTTTGAATCCATTCGGCCATGTAGGAGAATCATAACCATGGGAAAAACTATTATTTTCAATAATGGATCCCTTATAATCATATGGGCCATAAACATTATCAGACATTGCATAAAAACAACCCCATGATAGGTAATATTTTTGGTTGTAGTAATGAATAAATGGCTTATCATCTGTTCTTTTTTCCTCTCGAATACCACATAAATTATATGGGCCTCTGGGATTATTAATTACAATTTTTCTAGGTTTTTCAGCTAATGAGATCATATCATCATTGAGCTTTGCTATGTAGAAATCCCAAATACCAAAAACAATAAAGAAATCGCCATTTAAATCCTCAAAAATACCCATATCATATTCCAGAGTGGGGGTTAAATCATCTTTAAGAAATGGCTCTCCAAGTGGGTCAACCCATGGCCCAACTGGGTTGTCAGCTACTACAACACCAGAATTCTTGTTGGCAACAGAAAAATACCAATAATATTTATCATCTCTTTTAACGATGTCTGTTGCCCAGCATTTTGTATAAGGTTTACCAATGTATGTTTCTTCAGGAGTCAATGTCTTAACCAATTGCCAATCAACAAGGTTTTCTGATGACCATAGCCACCAATTATCCATTACAAATGTTTTGTTTTTTGGACTTCTATCATGGGAAGCAGCAAGGTATGCTTTATTGTCTATTATTCTAATGTGAGGGTCATTAACCCCTTTGTTGGGAATTATTGGGTTCTGAGAAAATGAAAAATAAGATGTTATAATAATTACTAAAAATTTATTACCTAAAAAATTATCTCTTACAAAGTCGATTTCCATTGTATATTAATTAAATTAACCCCTAAAATTTGTTTTAAATTATCTTATGAAAATTCATCTATTTGTTATTGTTTGCTTTTGTTATCAATTATCAGTGTGTCAGACAAATTTCAATTTACAAATTCCAGAAAACAAAACCCTAATAAGTAAACATATTTATGGTCATTTTGCTGAACACCTTGGAAGATGTATTTATGACGGAATCTATGTTGGGCAAAAAAGTGAAATTCCAAATTTAAATGGAATAAGGATCGATGTAATTAAAGCCTTGAAGGAATTAAAAATACCAAATCTAAGATGGCCTGGGGGCTGCTTCGCTGACTATTATCATTGGAAAGATGGAATTGGCCCAAAAGACGAACGCCCTTCAATGGTTAATATTTGGTGGGGTGGAGAAACTGAGGACAACAGCTTTGGAACACATGACTTTTTGAATTTATGCGAAGAATTAGAAACAGAGCCATTTATTTCAGCTAACATTGGTACAGGAACTGTTAAGGAATTAATGGAGTGGATTCAATACACTAAGCACGATGGTATAAGTCCTATGTCTAAACTAAGACGAGAAAACGGTCGGGAGTCTCCATGGAATGTTACTTTTTGGGGGGTTGGAAATGAAACCTGGGGGTGTGGAGGAATGATGACCCCAGAGTTTTATGCAAATAAATATAGATTGTATTCTTCATTTATGACAAACAGACAAAACAATAATAAGATTTATCGAGTAGCATCTGGTGCATATGGTGAAAATTACAATTGGACAGAAGTATTGCTTAAAAACATCCCAAAAAAACTAATAGAGGCAATTTCATTGCATTATTATACTTCTGCATCTGGAGTAATTGGAGCTGGGAGAAACCCATCAGGTTCAGCTACTAATTTTGGTGCCGAAGAATATTTTAATACAATGAAAAGTGCCCTAAAAATTGAAGAAATTGTAAAAAACCATATTTCTATTATGGATAAGTATGATAAAGATCAAAGAATTGATTTAGTAGTTGATGAATGGGGCTCTTGGTATGGGGAAGAGCCAGGAACCAAGCCTAGGTTTTTATTCCAACAAAATACAATCAGAGATGCAATGATTGCGGGAGTTACACTTAACATCTTTAACAATAATGCTAGGAGAATAAAAATGGCTAACCTTGCCCAAACTGTAAATGTACTTCAAGCAGTTATTTTAACCGAAGAAGAAAAAATTATCCTCACTCCAACTTATCACGTAATGAAGCTTTTCTCTGTTCATCATGATGCAGAACTAATTAATTTAAAATTTGATTCCCCATTGTATGAATTTAAATCAGAAAGTCTAAAAGCTCTTAATGCATCTGCATCAATGGACAATTCTGGAAATATTCATGTTTCTCTTGTTAATTTAGATGATAGAGAATCTCATCTTGTTTCTTTCAAATTATCCAATTTTGAAATAAAAAAGATAGAGATAGACATACTTACCTCTAAAAACTTAAATGACCATAATACTTTTAAAGAGAATGACTTAATAAAACCAAAATCTTTTGAGGATTATGTGTTTGTAGAATCAAACCTTGATTTTAAAATACCCCCCCATTCAGTTATGGTAATAAAACTTGCAAATTAAATTGTTTCTTCCTTTAAAAAGTTTTTTGTGATTCTAAATCTTTCCTGATTAACCAAATTTTTAAGTTAATCAAAACTGTTTTTTTGATCAAATAAAATTTTATAATCTTTTAAAAATTTTGGTTTCCCACTTAATGTTTGATCATCACCAACATTTTTCATTCTGTCAAATACGATTTTTCTCATTTTTTCAAGTATATCATTGTATTTCGGATCATTGGCTAAATTTTTATACTCAAAAGAATCTTTTTCAACTCTGTAAAGTTCTTCTTTTGGACGAGAGTGGTAAGCCTGAAGAAATTTTAAAGCTAATCTGTTTTTTTTTGAAGCTTCAATCCATGAATTCCAATGTCTATTATAAAATTTTGATTCTTTTTTTACAAGGTCCATATGAGTTGTTCGATAAAACTCAGGGTGTATATTATAAATATACTTCCATTCGTTGTCTCTAAGCGACCTAATGGGATATACATTCCAGTTATTATCTCCTTTATGAACACCAAAGATTTTATCTCTATGAAATATTTTTTTTTCTAGTAAATTTTTTTTGAAAGAAATTCCATCAATTTCCCAAGGAATTTCTCCACCAGCGATATCAATCATTGTTGGAATCAAGTCAATCCAACTTACCATTGCATTGGAAATTGATTTTGCATTAATTTGTTTAGGCCATCTTATTATTAAAGGAGTCCTAATTCCTGTTTCATATAGGTCCCATTTCGCGAAAGGCCAAGCTTGCCCATTATCAGATGTAAAGATTGTGACTGTATTTGAAAAGTTGAGGTATTTTTTAATTAGTTTGTTAATTTTTCCAAGTTTACGATCAACAATCTCAACAGCTTCTACATATCGAGTAAATTCTTTTCTAACATCATATGTGTCAAAAGTTTTTTCGGGAATTTCTACTTCCTGTGGTTCTATACGAACCTCATCAAGCTCTGGCCAGGGTCGGTGAGGATATCTACATCCAAAAAAAATTGCTACTGGTCTTTTATCCAACCTATTTGCTAAATACTCCTCCAGTTCCTCTGGCTGGGGTCGAAAACCCTTTGGTTTAATTATTTTAATTTTATTCCCAGAATATGATCCTGGACCATGACCAACTTTCCCAAGCCAAATTATTTCGTAACCTAAGTCAATTAATATTGGCAGCAAAGGTCTAACCCCTAAATTCCTTACTTTTTCGTGGTTTCCAACGATTCCATTTTTATAAGGCATCAGACCTGTCATCAATGCTGCTCTACTAGGTGCACAACTAGGTGAAGCAACATAGGCTCGGTTAAACTTCATACCTTCTTCGGATAAAAGCTGAATATTTGGCGTTTTTATCCACTCTGCTCCATAAGCTGAAGTGTGATAAACCCCAAGGTCATCCGCTATAAAAAAAACAAAATTTGGTAAATCACTAGCCCTAATAATATTTAGGCTGATTGTAAATATAATTGCACAGTATTTCAATTTTCAAAATTTAATTAATGAAATTTGTAGTTTAAGATTAATAGATTATATAAATATTGTAAATAATAATTAAAGTTTTAAATCGAAAATTAAAATTAAATGAAATTTATCTTTAAAGTTTTATTGTTATCCTCTATCTGCTCGTTTTGTTTAAGTTGTAATAAAAAACAAAATAAAACTAAACCAAATATCATTTTGATAATGACAGATGACCAAGGTTGGGGACAAACAGGATACTACAAACATCCAATATTAAAAACACCTAATCTAGATTCCATGGCTAAAAATGGTCTTCGTTTCGACCGATTTTATGCTGGTGCTCCACTTTGCTCCCCTACTAGAGCTACTGTTCTAACAGGAAGATCCAATGATAGAACTGGAGTTTTTTCCCACGGTTATGCGCTTAGATCACAAGAAAAAACTATAGCTCAAGCTTTAAGGAAGGTAGGCTACTCTACAGCTCATTTTGGGAAATGGCATTTAAATGGACTTAAGGGCCCTGGTGTTCCAATATTTGAGAATGATTCTCATGGTCCAAAAAATTTTGGATTTGATTATTGGCTAACAGTATCTAATTTTTTTGATTTGGATCCATTAATGAGTAGGAATGGAGTTTTTATCGATTTTAAGGGGAGTTCCTCTGAAATCATAGTTGACGATGCTATTAATTTTATTAAAGAAAAAGTGAGTCAAAAAATCCCTTTTTTTACAGTAATATGGGATGGATCTCCTCATGCTCCATTCCTAGCTAGTGAAAAAGACCGGAGTTTATTTAAAGATTTGGATGAACAATCGCAAAATCATTTTGGTGAACTTGTTGCATTTGATAGAAGTCTAGGGAAATTAAGGAGTCAAATAAAAAAACTTGGAATTGCGGAAAATACTATTATTTGGTTTTGTAGTGATAACGGTGGTTTAAGAAAGGTGAATGAGGCTAATATTGGAGGGTTGAAGGAGACTAAAGGATCAATATGGGAGGGAGGTATTAGAGTTCCTGGAATAATTGAATGGTCAGGAGTAATTAAACCTAGAATAACCAACTTTCCTGCGTCAACATTAGATATTTTCCCAACTATTGCAGAAATAATTAAACTTCCAAAAAGCAACTTACTAAATCCAATTGATGGAACAAGTCTTTGTCCAGTTTTTAAATCTGATTTAAAAAAGAGAAAAAAAATGATCCCGTTTCGAATAAATGATAAGGCAGCTATAGTAGATAATAATTTCAAGTTAGTTGTAACTAGCTTGGAGAAACAAAATTTTGAATTATATAATTTAGAGGCTGACCCCACTGAATCAATAAATATTTCAAAGGAAAAACCAGATATTTTCAAAAAAATGAAGACTGAATTCATTTTATGGAATAAAACTGTTCAAATGAGTTTGGAGGGAAGAGACTACTCAGAAGGAAAATTATTTGAACAGCCAGTTTCTCACTTTTGGATGCATGATGATAGATATAAGCCATTCATTAAAGACTGGATTAACCGCCCAGAATATAGAGAGAGAATTATTCTTGGACGTTAATAATGATATTATTCAACAATATTATAAAGAGTGAAATGAGGTGTTTTATAATCTTATTATAAAATTTATTAGGAATCGTTTTCTTAATCCCATTGGGATTAACCAAATATTATCATTTATAAATAAATCCAATTATGTTTGATAACTTAGAGATTATGAAGAAAAAAATCAATCCTCCAATTAACCTGATTATTGTAATTATTTTATCTTTTATTTCATCATGTGAAATGATACCACATGAAACAGTTGCAATTAAAAATAAAGCCAAAAGACCTAACATCCTTCTATTAATGTCTGATAATCAATCTGCAGACCATTTAGGATGCTATGGAGATACATCCATTAAAACACCTCATATCGACAAGCTCGCTGCAAAAGGGGTGATTTTTAAAAACGCCTACTGTTCGGCACCTTCGTGTTCCCCTGCCAGGGCTTCTATGCTTACCGGTCAGGACATTTGGAGCTTGGGAGAGGCGGCCAACCTTTGGAGTAGTTTCCCTAAAGTTAAAGTTTATTCAAAATTAATGGAGGAGTCAGGCTATCACGTTGGAATTGAAGGAAAAGGATGGGGGCCTGGGGATGAGACTGTAACCGGTTGGGAGCAAAATCCAGGTGGAGTCAGATACAATTCTTTTGAAGAGTTTTTTAATGAAGCAGAAAAAGGACAACCATGGATGTATTGGTATAGTAGCAGAGATCCCCATAGACCCTACAAAAAGGAGGGCTGGAAAAATTTGAGTATCAATCTGGATTCTATAAATGTTCCCCCCTACCTACCTGATAATATTGAAGTCAGGAAAGACATCGCTGATTATTACAATGAAATTCAAAGATTTGATGAAGAAGTAGGCTCTTACATCTCCTTGCTCAAAGAAATGGGACAACTTGAAAACACAATGATTATTGTTTGTAGTGATAATGGTTGGCAAATGCCCAGAGGTTTAGCCAATTTATACGATTTTGGAACTAAAATTCCATTGATCATATCCTGGCCAGAGTTTTTTCCACCGGGACGTGAAGTGGATGACTTCATCAACATAAAGGACTTTGCTCCCACCCTTCTAGAACTATCAAATATCCCAATGCCTAAAGAGATGAATGCCAAGAGTTTTTTAGATATATTAACCTCCAAAAAACAAGGCAGAATTGATCCAAAAAGAGATCATGTCATTATGGCAAGAGAGCGACATGCCTTTGTTAGAAAAGGAGGTTTGGGTTATCCAGGTCGGGCAATAAGAACAGCTGATTATTTGTACATCAAAAATTACGAGCCCGATCGATGGCCTGCCGGAGACCCCCCTTTGTATGGAGATGTAGATGCCCATATGTTACACTACGAATCACCAACAAAATTATATATGTTGAAAAACAAAGAATCGCAAAAGGTTAAGCCACTATTTGATTTAGCCTTTTCCAAAAGATCTAAAGATGAACTCTACAATTTATCGGAAGACCCTTTCCAAATGAATAACCTTGCAGAGGTAAATGAATACAGGCCAATTCTAGATGCATTGTCAAATCAACTCAAATCTTATTTGGTCAAAACAAAGGATCCAAGGGAAGTAGGACTAGTATTTGATTGGGACAATGCTCCATACTTTAAAGACAGGGACAAAAAACCAAAACCTTCAAAAAAGGCTATACAAATTCTTGGGCTTAAAGAAGAATACAACTATTTAGACTAATTATACCTTCTCTGTTAATTAAATCTTTTTTTGCGGATTTATTCAGTTTCAATTTTTACGTTCCTGAACATGAAAGGATTTTCACTTACCAAAAGCTTCTTTTCACTTGATATGCTAATCTTGTTTAAAAAAACCTTTTCAGTCTTGATATATGGAAACTCCTCTTGGAAGCTTTCGTCAATCATTTTGGGATTAAAATTTGAAAAAAGAGCAATCGATTTGTAATCTTTATTTTGATTAGAATCATCTATATGAAGTTGATCTATGATTATATTTTTTGGCATAAGGCAAGTGTAACCAAAATCATGAAGCCCAGAATTTGATCCTCTAAAAAGACTAATGGTGGGTGACTTTCTTTTGGTCGGAACAAAAATGCAATTTCGAATTGTAAAGTTTCCTTCCCATGTACTCCCATAATCGTATCGCAAATTGATTAAACTTCTTCCCCTAACGGTAGAATTTTCGATAAGAAATTCACCAGATCCAATGGCGTTGATTCCCATATATCCAAGAGTAGAATTTCGAATGGTTGCATTGTAAACTCCCATATGTGCATCAAATCTGGATAATTTACAGTTGTCGAAACTTATATTTTTAGAATAATTGGAGGCAAAAACACCCCAATACTTATTGTCGTTAATGTCATTAGTCTGACTACAATTGACAAAAGACACACCTATGGATCGCGTTACCGATATATCGTAAGAACCCATTGAAACAGGCTTTCCTGCATTTCCAATTGTTCGATAGGTCTTATGCCCTGTCAAAACACAATCCTTAACCAACACATTGGAACAATCCGAAATACTAATAAAACCCCTGTAAGGGGCACCCTGATCACCTTCACCTTCAATAAGATGTTTTAGATTAGTTACAACCACGTTTGATCTTTTGATCGAAATATTTCTACTGTAATAAGTATACTTCGATGGGGCCTTATTTGCAATTGTGATAAAAAATCCACCATTAATGACCAAATTCTTTTTGTCTATGGGTAGAGCGCTAATATCAGTGATATGGTCAAAATCCCATATAACAGGAGAATTACTGTCAATGTTTCCCTTTTTATCTAGGATAAAAATATCTGTTTGAGCACTACCTTTATTTTGATTTAGACCATAGCGAATATACCTTTTTACATTGTTGTCTGAGACAATTACCAAACAATCATCTTTCAAAATCAGATCAACATTTTTTTGATTTTTTCTGAGGAATTTAATTGCATCAATAGTAATAGGTTTCAATTGAGATTTAACTTCAAAAATAGAGGCAAATCGATTATCGATATCAGTATCATCAATGATAAAAGTTGCGTCTCCAAAATCTGTGTTGGTTTCTATTATAGCTGTCAACTCCTTTCCCCCAATTAAATATTTGGCTCCATCATCAGCTTTTACATCAAAACCATATTGATTCGCAAAAGCGTGGGTAGCTAAAATATATATCATGTCGTCTGAACTACCATCAGCAGCGGCCCCCATTTCTGAATAATTGATAGAACCTTTTTGTTTGATTTTTTCTAAATCATAATTATTCACATTAATCTTAATCTCTCCGGTTTCTTCTTGATAAACTTGGGTAGCTCTTGTGTTTATGGTTATGGCCATTTCAGTATCAGTCTTCATTTGTCCACTAACAATAATTATTTTAAAAATCAAAAAAAGTAAAACCAGTGAATTTTTCATATGTACCTACGAGTATTTTTATTCTGTAATATATAAATTTAACTACTACGCTAATAGTTCAAAATCAATTTATTTAAAATGGGTTTTTAAGAAAAGAAATAACCAAAAAAAACAGGAGTACATTGTTTAATGCTAATTATCCTACATTTAGATTATAAATAAAATATAAACCTAAAATTCAATGAAACGCCGATCATTTATTGCAGGAACAGCAAGCGCCATAACAGGGCTTGGACTTTCAACTACTTCTTGTGCTCCTCCACCCAAGAAGAAAATTGATAAACTTTTTAAAGTATGTGCAACTGTGGATCAGCAAAAGGTTTCTTTTTACGCCGAAGTCATCAACGAGTCGATAAAGGTAGTCCACATCGCCGACACACATTTGTTTATAGATGATAAGAGGGGAATTCCATTTCAAGATTACAGTAATCGAATGGCAAAGGCTTACAACCAAACCACGCATTTCCTAACAAGAGAAAAAACCAATCCCAAGGAATCCTTTGAAAGAACACTGGCTTTTGCAAAAGAAGTCAATGCAGATGTTATCACTTTGGTAGGAGATATTTTCAGTTTTCCATCTGAGGCGGCAATCGATTGGGTACATTCCAAATTAGATGCTACGGGAATTCCCTACATCTATATTGCTGGAAACCACGACTGGCATTATGAAGGAATGGAAGGTAGTTTGGAGTCCCTCCGTAATACCTGGATTAAAAAAAGGTTGCTGCCATTATATCAGGGATATAATCCCTTGATGGCGGCATATGATATCAAAGGTATCCGGTTTTTGGCCATTGACAACTCAACCTATCAAATCAACAAAGAGCAATTGGATTTTTTGTCAGCACAAATTACAACTGGATTACCACTGGTTTTGTTAGTTCACATTCCAATGTATGCTCCTGGAAAAAATATTTCTTTTGGTTGTGGGAATCCCTTTTGGGGGGCAGCCACCGATCGTAGCTTTGAATTGGAAAGACGTCCAAAATGGCCTGAAAGTGGACATACTCAAACAACCTTTGATTTTTACAAAAACGTTTTTGATGCACCCAATCTGATGGGTATTTTTGCAGGACATATTCATCGAAATTCCATTGAAGTAATCAAAGGAAAACCTCAAATAGTATCCCATGATAATGCCAGTGGAGGCTATCTAGACATTAACTTTTTACCCCTTGTGGACCAACACAAAAAGATAATTTAATAATCCTTGTTCTAGGCCTTAGAATTTTGTAACATTAAGTGAAATATTTCTAAATGTATTTTTTGGCATGAAAATAAAGTTCACCTCAGCAGTAATATTTTTTACAGCCATAATGAATCTGTGTTTCTCTCAAAACATTGAATCTAGTGAAAGTGGGTATATCATGGCTCCTTCTGATCTACTCGAGGGTGTGCAGCCCGAAGCCAAATGGATTTGGGACTCAGGTGAGAAAAACCCGAGAAACTACTATTTGCATGTACGCAGGAAATTTAGCTTGCCATATGCTGTCAAACAAGCTAAGGCCTACATCTCTGCTTTTGCATTTGCCGAATTGTATATTAATGGGCTGCATGTCGATCGTGTACCTACCAATCCCGATCCAGAGTATCAAACTTATGAATCAATAGATTTGATACCCTACCTTAGAACTGGTGCCAACACTATTGCGGCGCTTATTTACAATGCCGGAGAGGGATTGCACCACAGGATGAATGCACGAGGAGGGTTTTTCTTTCAAGCACGTATTATCGACCAAAAAGGGAAAATCAGAAAACTAAACAGTGACAAAAACTGGAGCGTGGCACAAGCTGAAGCTTGGGATACCAAAACCAAACATCGTCAGAATGATCATACAATTGGTATGCGAGAGCTTTATGACGCTCGCTTGGCTCACGAGGGTTGGGAACAATCTTCTTTTGATCATTCTAATTGGGAAAAGGCTAAAGAAATTGGAACACCTCCCCTAGAACCCTGGAATCAAATTGTTGTCATTAAAAGAGAACGTTTGTTCTATAACCACATCAAGCCTATAAAAAACTGGAGTGTAAAAGGGTACAAAGTATATGATTTTGGTAAAGAGATTACTGGCTTTCCCAGTTTTACAATTAATTCAAGTAAACCAGGACTTTACATGAACTTTGGGACAGGAGAAAACTTGGGGGCAGACAGTATTCCTTTAATGAGAGACAATGTAAATTATACTGATTCCTACATAACTAAAAAAGGTTTGCAAACATGGCACCCTCTTACATGGAGGGGTTTTAGATACTATGCTATAAAGGAAAATAGCGATATAGACATAAATGAAATCTCGGCAATTTTCAGATCATTTCCTGTAAAAAAAGGAGGATATTTTTCATGCTCCGATGAGACATTGAACAAAATTTGGGAAATCGGGATGTGGAGCATGCAAATTTGTGCCCATGATACATGGATGGATACACCCTGGCGGGAACAAACGCAGTATATTGCTGGTGATAGCCGATACATGCTTAGATACTCTGCTTATGCCTTTGATTCAAACATTAAACTACTTCACGATTACAACCTGCTCAGTGGGGGATTCTCTCAACGACATTCAGCTAAAGGAGCCATTCGGGCCCGCTATCCTACAGGTTATCACCTCGGCCCTAAATCCTCAACTTACATTCCCGACTATCAACTCGAATGGATCTTAATGCTTCATGAGCACTTTATGTATTACAAGGATACTAAATTGATCCGACAGCTTTATCCAAATCTAAAGTCTTTATTAAATTATTTTGAGGCTTATAAATCTTCTGAAAGAGGGCTTATAGGAAAGGTCCCTGGTTGGGTTGTTTTGGATCATCCAGACACATACAAAATGGATGTTGATGGAGAAAACACAGCAGTCAATTGCCTTTATTATGGGGCATTAAATTCAGCAGTGTGGATCGCCAAAAATATAATGGATGAAAAAGAACAAGCTTTAGATTGGGATCTAAAAGCTCAAAAAATAAAAAAATCTATTCAAAAATATTTATGGTCTGAAAAAGATAACGCATATAGAGATGGATTTGAAAGTGACCGAATCACACAACAAACACAAGTTTATGCGATGAATTATGGGCTTGTGCCCGAGGAACAAAAAAAAGCTGTTATAAAATTTATAAAAAATCAGGGTCGCTCCTGTGAGCAATCTTTCTCATATTGGTTGCTCAATTCTATGTTTTCTGAAGGGGAAGTCCAGTGGGCTCTGGATTACATCAGAAAAAACTGGGGAGAGCAAATGAATAGAAATGATTTTAATGGTGCATGGTTTGAAAATTGGATTCCAAAGTTGGGCCGATCAAAATCTCACGCTTGGGGAGCAGGCCCAACTGCACTGCTTATAGAAAAAGTTTTGGGGGTGCAACCCATAACTCCAGGATGGAAAGAATTCCAAATTAAACCAAATATCGGAGATTTAAAATGGTGCAAGGGATTGGTCCCATCAATTGCAGGTGAAATAAGTGTGTCTATAAAAAATAAAAATGAAAAAGGCCTGCAAATGAATGTGTTGATACCGCAAAACACTGTTTCAAAAATTTATTTACCATTTAAATCTTTAAAACATGCTTCAATTAAAATAAATGATAAAATAATGTGGAATAATAATAAGTTCATTGGAGGTAACAAAAAGATCTCTTTTGATTCACAAACAGATTTTTTTATTGTGCTTAAGTTTCAGCCAGGAAACTATTCAATCCATACTTCATTCGAAAGTGACTAATTTTCTTACTTTAAAAATTGTATATACTTGTTTTAAAAAGTTTAGTTTTATTTTTTATCAATAGTTTTTTTAAAGTACTTTGAAACAATACAAATTATCCGTAATTTTCAATATTACATTTCATAGATGAATACATATTCCAAAAAAAAGGAAGATTCCAATAAAAATTCATTATATAAACAGGATTCTGCTGTAAAAAATTCTGAATCAACTACCCACGATGTTATTGATAACAGACAGAAAGCTTCCTCTCACATATCACTTCAGGATGTGGCCGATAATAGCTCCGTTGTTAATCAGACATCTCAATTACAAGCTACTGCAGATGATTTTATTAATCAAGATTTAACACTCCAAAGAAAAGAGAATACTACTGGTATACCTGATAATTTAAAATCCGGAATGGAAAACCTTTCAGGTTATTCTATGGATGAGGTTAAAGTCCATAGAAATTCCAATGAGCCTGCCAAGTTAAATGCTCATGCCTACGCTCAAGGATCAAATATTCACATAGCTTCTGGTCAAGATAAACACCTTCCTCACGAATTAGCACATGTAGTGCAACAAAAACAAGGACGCGTAAAACCCACCAAGAAAGTGAATGGAAATGTTAATGTTAATGACGATGCTGGCTTAGAAAAAGAAGCAGATATTATGGGGCAAAAGGCTTTACAAATGAAAAGCTTTGAGTCTGAAAATTTACAACTTTCAATAGATTCCAATGGAGAAAGTAATTCTCCAATTCAAATGGAACCTGCGGTTGAAGATAATCAAACTGTAGAGGAACCCTCACAAGGAGAATCTATGACAGCTGAGGAAGAGATTGCCCCCCCTTTACCCGAGCGACCTGGAGGTGAAGAAGAAACAGCCCCTCCTTTACCTGATCGACCAGGAGCTGAGGCAGAAAAAGAAAAACCAGTCGATCCAGTTTTATCTGGACCTGGATTCCTAACTATTAGAGAGAGGAAGGCACAACTTGCACTTAGAGGTCTAAGAGATGGACAGAAAGTACTTGATGACGCCGGACTTGGATCAGAGCCAAAAAAAACTGAAGGGGAATCACCGGTCTTAAACCAACCTGATATCGCTACAATTATTGATCATGCTGATGAACAAGGAAATATATTAACTGAAAAAAAAGAAATTGTAGCTAAAGGAGATATGAGCTTTAAAGAAGCAGCCGATGTAGCCAAACACGGATCAAAAATAGTTCAAGATACTGTTACAAGTGGACTTCAAGCATCCTCTATCTATACAGCATTAGAGGATAAAGGAATTGAAAATGCCATAGATGCAGAAAAAAATATTTTTGACATGGAACATACCACTTCATCTTTAATATCAAGAATGTTTGGTCCTTTTGCCCAGAAGGTTGTTACTTTTGGTGCTATGTTTGTAGCGCCTGTAATTTCTGCAGTTTTATCTGGTTTAGACCTTAAATCAAAAATAGCACAAAGGACTGTTTTTAAGGATACTTTGAAAACTGCCTCTGCTAATGATAACGAAGTAGATAAAGAGCCAAAATGGTCTGAAATGCTCAATTATGCTATTGGTAAAATATGGAAAGGAATAGCGAATGCTGCATGGCTTGTCTTTAAGAATGTAGTAATATTTATTAACAACATACTTCTCGTAATACCTTCTCCTGCAATTGCAGTAGCTGGAGCAATTAAAGTTGCTGAAAAAGTTATGAGTGCTGTAAGTGCTGCCGGTAGCTGGATCAAAAGAGGTTATCAGTTTTTTAAAGGTCAACAAAAAGTTAAAAAATCAAAATATGTTTATGATCTAGCTGTTAGCGGTGATCAAAAGGCTCTACAATTAATACTTGATTTAGAGCTTGGCTCAATAGCTGGTACAGACTATTCAATGGTTGATAGTTTCTTAAAAGGACTGGGGAAATTTACAGATCCTATTAATATGAGAGCAGGTGATAGAATAGTTGATCTTATTGGAACTGGTGGACCCAAATCTACTGAAGCTTTACATGAAGTTTTATTACTAGTAAAAGACAATGCATCTTCCAGACAAATAATTCTTAATGATTTACAAGCAAGTATGACTGGAACTGGAACCTAATAATTCTAATTAAGCTTTTTATCTACATCTAAATTCATTTCCTGACTCGAATTAAAGGTTGAGTCCAAGCTTTTTTGATTTCTTCTGACATAATAGGGTTATCTTTTTTGGCATCTGATTTGATTATAGCCCTTACAAAAACATCTTTTTTTTGATAGAAATATGATGCATTTGTGCCTTTCACTTTCTTTAATTCAACTACTTCTCCAGCACCCTTTTGGTATCCCATAAAAATAATTTCATAATTAACTCCCAATTCGGGATCAACAGATATTACTATTTGATGCTGATCTGATTGTACCTTGTTTAAATGGACACCCGTAGATGCATAAAAATCTCCTCTTTCCATTGCTGAAATCAAATGGTCGGTATCTAATTTATTTGAATTTACCATCACCCATCCTCTCCCGCTATTACTGTCTTTAGATGAAAAAGAATGGTAACGATGACTGTCGTCAGTAGCAATTCCAAACATTAGTGGTTTCCCCTCATTGTAATAGTGAATATTAATTAAATCCCACATGGTTTCAGTATCAACATGAGTATCATCCCCTTCATTATTAACCGAAGGGTGACCATTATAAACCTCAAAAAAACGTTCCCCATTTAATTGTTTTAAATCCTCGGTATTAATACCATAACCAAAGTTGGGATGGTTTATATGAGCAAACATGGGGATCTTCAATCTTTTTCTTTGCTCGTGGACGGCGTCTAAGGTTCTTTGCATTACATCCAACACCGAGGTTCCACGAATGGGATCTATTTCTTCCTCTATGTTGGTGACATTGATGTGGACGGGCTTATTTTCAAAAGAGGAGGTAACCTCCTCAGATTTGATTACCAAAAATGAACCTGGCACCTCCAATTTGGATCGGTACTCGTCAAATGTTTTGAGACGCACCAATGTTTTATTGGAGTCTATTTTTGTCTCAACCCATGATCCAAAGCGGTCTTTGTATTTATCTAAAGTCTTATACTTTCGATCCCGATCTGTTATTTCATGCCAAAATTCTGAATCGGCAATAGTGTTGTGATCGGAAAGTGCAATGAATTGATAATCATGATCTTTATACCACTGAATGATCATTTCAGGGAAATCATCACCGTCACTCCAAAGTGAATGAGTGTGCAAATTACCTTTGTGCCAATTTTGCTCAACGCTTTGGTTGTTACAGGAGACCAGGTGTAAAGTGATGAACCCTAAACCCACCGATAAAAATTTGTTTATTGCTGTCATGGATATTGTTTGCCGAAATATATAAAAATAAAAACACTCAATGGTAAAATGACACTTTCAATCAATTGAAATAAAAAACACAACCAACACCCATTAATTTATTATTATAGCACAAGATCTACTTATCTAAAATATCGACGAACGAAAGCTGCTGACCATAGTCGAGCACTAATGAAAAATGATATGTAATAAAATCAATGATATCAGCATTCCTAAACCTAATCTTTGGATTTGTTTTGAACCGGTTTGAAATAATATCCTAGGGTTTTTAAACTGTGTTTTTGAAAACAGAAAAATCAGAGTAAAACCAATCAGTATGATCCACATGGCCCGGACAAAATAATTCATTTCTGGAAAGAAAGACTTAAAAATAAATTGAAGGATTATAGTTGTCAAAAAAGCTACAAATGTGACCTTGTGTTGGGGAGAAACCAAAAAAACTGCAGCACAAATAATCACAACAATCCCACAATTGATATAATAGCGAAGTTCATTTAGGGTATGGGTAAATGATGCATTAGGATCTGAAAACTTAAGATATAGCAACAAGATACCCACGGTTATACCCGTAACAAAACTGAACAAAATTGCCCGTCTTCCCGCTTCCACCATTTGCATGTCACTTGCATCCTTGTGAAGGTATTCTTTGTATATGTCAATGGACCACAATGTAGAAAGGGAATTAAATGTTGAATCGACCGTACTCATCAAAGAAGCAAATAAAGCACATAACACCAAACCTTTTGCCCCCAATGGCAAATAGGTATTGACAAGATAAGGGAAAGACATATCTGGATCTGATAGTCCGTTATCTCCCAAAATACCGACCAAAGCAATACCGGGTACCACAATAATAACAGCCATCAAATATTTTATTAGCCCACCCACCATCAGTCCTATCTGAGCGTGTCTAAGACTTTTGGCGGCCAGAGAACGTTGAACAATTGATTGATTGGCACACCAATAGTTGATATTTAACAAGAAAAGACCAAAAATATGAGTCCAGGGCAACTTTTCATGATCTGAGGGAAGATGCAGATGCATCAACTGTGGAGTCTTCGAATACAACTGAGACCAGCCCCCAAGATGATGAACCGATATAAACATGATTGCAAGCCCACCAGAAATCAAAACAATAAACTGTATAATGTCTGTTCGGACTACCGCACTCAGCCCCCCCAAATAAGTATAGGTCGCCGAAAATAATCCGAGTATGACGATCAGTAGCGTAATTCTTGTGATTCGGTCTTGGTGCAGTAAAGACAAATATTCTCCAAAAACCAAATCTGCAGCATAGGCCCCCCAAAAAAGTGCAGCCCCAATAGTGATTGTTGAAAACAATGAAATATTGGCCAATGAATAAAGCAACGCAACCCTTTTTCCAAGGTGTTGTTTAATAAACTGAGTGATGGTAATGATCTTATCTTTCAGGTAGTAGGGAATAAAAATAAAAGAGGCCAAAAGTATACCCTGAACAGCATTGATTTCCAAACTTGCTTGAGCGAGACCATAAAGGTAGGCAGAGCCCATCATTCCCAAAAATTGGTAGCCTTCAATATTGGTTGCAATGGTTGAAAAAGCAATAGATGGCCATCGCAAACTTCTAGAACTCAAAAAGTATTCCTCACTGGTCACTTCTTTTTTTTGCCTTCCTGAAATGGCAACAAGCATAACGAATAGGAAATAAGCCGCTACGATAAATAAATCTATCATTGCTCAAAAATCTTGGAGGGAAAAAATTTCATTGATCATACTCTAATTCCATCGGCCAAAGGGGTCAAAGGGACTTCTTTTGAAGTTTTCCCTTGGATTTGGGGCATAGAAAAGGTTTTTAATCTAGGTAAAACAAGTTCGGCAAAACGATTGCATTCATCAATATGTGGATAACCCGACAAAATAAAAGACCGAATACCCATGTCTACATATCGATTTAATTTTTCAACGATCTGATCGGGATTACCTACCAACGCGGCACCACATCCAGAGCGTCCTTTTCCAATTCCTGTCCATAAGTGAGGTTCAACATAGCCATCTCCAGAGGATTGCTCCCTCATTTGTTTTTGACGACTCACCCCATAAGATTTTGAATCCAAAGCGCGTTCTCTCAAATCTTTTCCTGCCTCCAAATCAAGTTTTGAGATTATACTTTCTGCATATTCAAAGGCTTCTTCTTCTGTTTCCCGCACTACCACATGGACCCGAAGTCCGAAATCTACCTTGCGGTTGTATTTTGCAGCTTTCTGACTCATGTTTTCCATTAAGTTTCTC
>MDTG01405221.1_pt1 | contig 18815 bp, 14 predicted proteins | sample 811421 | NCBI WGS metagenome assembly MDTG01 (sample SAMN05326645, study PRJNA326480) | marine metagenome | isolation source: seawater | place: Pacific Ocean: South East | collected 2011
ATTCTAACATCTCACGAAGTAAATCATTCCCCTCACGAGTTCGTTCTCCTACTCCTGCAAACACTGAGAGTCCACCGTGTCCTTTGGCGATATTATTAATAAGTTCCTGAATTAAAACTGTTTTACCTACTCCAGCACCACCAAATAATCCAATTTTTCCTCCTTTTGCATAAGGTTCTATTAGGTCAATAACTTTTATACCTGTAAAAAGAACTTCTGTTGAAGTAGAAAGATCTTCAAATGCTGGGGCTTCTCGATGAATAGGCAGTCCATTATTATTATCCTTGGGTAAGTTATCCATCCCATCTATTGCATCTCCAATCACGTTAAAAAGGCGTCCATATATATCATCTCCAATTGGCATTTGAATTGGACTCCCAATAGATTTTGCAATAGTGCCTCGGCTAAGACCATCTGTAGAGTCCATTGAAATGGTTCTCACAGTTTCTTCACCTATGTGAGATTGAACTTCAAGGATTAATTTTGTTTCGTCAGAATTCTGAATTTCTAAAGCATCGTAAATACTAGGGAGTGGGTTTTTATCACCACTAAATACTACATCTACAACGGGGCCAATAACTTGAGAAACTTTACCAATACTTTGAGTCATTTTTTTCTTACTTGATTTAGTGTTTTAATTTGGATTTTAAGTTGCAAATATATAGTGTTCCTCCTAAATAGTGATTGATTTTAAGTCCTTTTTTTTTAAAGAAATTAATGCTTTAATACCCTTTAATTTTTGCTAATTGATGTAAATGATAATTATAATCTCCAAAAAGTTGTTGTGCTACGCGCGCTCTTTTTAAATAAAATCCAATATCTGCATCATCTGTAACTCCGATTCCTCCGTGTAACTGAATCGCTTCACTTGTAACTAGTTTAGATGTTTTACCTAATTTAGCCTTTGCTAAATGTGCATATTTTAATGTCTTAGAATCATTAATATCAATCGCTTGAAGGGCTTTTAAAACAATTGATTTACATAATTCAATTTCAGAGAAAAGAATAGCAGCTCGATGTTGAAGAGCTTGATATGTTCCTATAATTACACCAAATTGTTGGCGTTCTTTCAAATACTGAACGGTTACATCAAATGCCTGTTTACAAATTCCTAAAAGTTCAGCTGATATACCAGTGTAGGCAATTGCCATAAGTTGATCTAAAAGTAGCCGGCCATCTAATTTAATATTAAGACGATTTTGAGCAGAAACTTTAACATTTTTAAAAGCTATGTCTGCATAAGTTCCTGAATCCATCAAAATTGTTTTAGAAATTGTAATTCCTTTAGTTTTAGCATCTACTAGAAACAAACTGATTTTATCATCAACCATACATACAACAATCAAATGAGTAGCTGTTGCACCATCGATTACTATTGTTTTTGATCCATTAATTATATAATTACCCTTTTCTAAAATAGCCTTAGTAGTAAATGACTTTGTTTGATGGTGTTTACCCTCCTGAATTGCAAAAGCTAACTGATTAATTCCTTCCATTACTCCTGGAAATAATTTTGTTTTTAAAGTTTCATTATCAGATAGACGGAGAGCAGAACCACCTAGTAGTATTGAAGAAATTAATGGTGATTTTGAAAGATTTCTTCCTGTTTCTTCTAAAATTTGTCCAAGCCCTACAAATCCAAAATCCAATCCATTATAGCTTTCTGGAACTGTAAGTGCAGTCCATCCCATATCCACCATTTCTTCCCATAATTTGGGGTCAAATGGAATAAATTTAGAATCCCGTAATTCTCTCATCTTAATTACGGGGGATTTTACGGTAAGAAGTTCTGTAGCAGAATCCTTAAGCATTTTTTGTTCTTCTGTTAAAATTAATGCCATAATAATCTTATTTAGTGGGTAAGCCCAATATAAGTTTAGAAATAATATTTAATTGGATTTCTGAGGTCCCCCCCTCGATTGAATTCCCCTTGGAACGACAAAATTTTCGAGCTAAATCACCGTCTGACTTTTCATTTTTACCCCAAAAAAGAGCTTCTGATCCCCCTATAGCCATTAATAATTCATAACGAGCTATATTAAGTTCCGTTCCATAAAATTTGAAAAAAGAAGAAAGTGCCCCAGAGTTATTTCCAGTTTTAGCTTCGTCGGTAACTCGTTGAATTGTTAAATCAAAAATTTCTTCGTCCATTTCAAAATCTGCGATTTTATTCCTTAAAACTCCATCTGAAATTATTCCATAATTATTTAAAGGGAGATTTTCAAGTGCTACAGAATGTACCTCCTTTTTTATATCTGTTTCTCCTATTCCACCGATCATTTGCCTTTCATGGGTCAGAAGATATTTTGCAATGGTCCAACCTTCATTTAGATTACCGATTAAGTTTTCCTTGGGTACTTTTACACCATCAAAAAAAGTTTCACAAAAAGGTGATTTACCACTAATTAATTTGATAGGCCGAGTACTTACTCCTTTTGATGCCATATCAATTAATATGAAGCTAATCCCATTATGCTTTGTCGCTTTGAAATCAGTACGAACTAGACAAAAAATCCAATCAGATTTATCAGCGTAAGAAGTCCAAACCTTAGAACCTGTAATTTCATAATGATCTCCCTTGTCAATTGCTTTTGTTTTTAGACTCGCTAAATCACTTCCAGCATTTGGTTCACTATAACCTTGACACCACCATATTTTCCCTTCCACAATCTGAGGTAGGTAATATAGTTTTTGATCTTCTGAAGCAAAATTAAGTAATGCTGGGCCTAACATAGAAATTCCAAAACTATATAGTGGTTTTCTACATCCTATACGGGTCATTTCTTGTACTAAAATATTATTTTCTTCAGATGTTAATCCGCCGCCTCCATATTTAGTTTCCCAATAAGGTACAACCCATCGTTTTTCTAGCATACGTTCAAACCAAAGTTTTTGATCGTTTGATTTAAATTTAGAATTACGGCCTCCCCAATAAACATCAAAAGGGTCTTTTACAGGCTGTCTCATACTCTCTGGACAATTTGCTTCTAGCCAAGCTCTTGTTTCAGTCCTGAAATCACTTAGAGAGATACTAATTTTTGTTTCCATCTATTAATATTTAATATAAATTATCTATTTTGTTTTTTTGAAGGGCTTGGAGTGCCATTTTACCGTACAATTCGACGGCTTTATTTAAGTTTTTAAAGCGAATATCAGTCGAAAGTCCATTTTTATATCTAAAATAAATTTGCTGGATAATTACAGCAATTTTAAAAAGACCAAAAACATAATAAAAAGGAATATCAACTATTTTAGTGTTACTTTTTTTAGCATAGTGCTCTACAAGCTCACTTCGAGTTAAATTTCCTTTTACAAGTGTGATATTCATATTATTTTCTTTTAAAAAATCAGGATCTGATTCTTGAATCCAATATCCTAAAGTTGTTCCCAAATCCATTAAGGGGTCTCCAAGGGTAGCCATTTCCCAATCTAAAATACCTTTAATTTTAAAATCTTTATTTTGAGATATTATTAAATTATCATATTTAAAATCATTATGAATAAAAGCGCTTTTTTGCTCAGGTGGAATATTATTATTAAGCCAAGTATAAGTTTTTTCTAAAGATTTCAATTCATCAGTTTTAGCATTGATGTATCTTTTTGTCCAACCCTCTATCTGGCGTTTTATATATCCATCTGGCCTTCCTAAATTTTCCAGACCAGCAGCATGATAATCCAATGAATGTATTTCTACCAAAGTATTCACTAAAGCCTCTGATAAATTTCTCATTTGATTTGAATCTGGAAGTTGATCTTTAGGTGTATGCCCTCGAAAAATAACTCCATTCATACGTTCCATAATATAAAATGGGGCGCCTATAATACTTTGATCCTCACAGAATAAAAAAGGTTTCGGAACTTTCTTATAAATAGGATTTAACCCTGAAAGAATTCGGAATTCTCTTCCCATATCATGTCCTGATTTGATTTTTACTCCTTTTGGGGGCCTTCTTAAAACTAGCTCTTTTTTCCCAAATTTTAATAAATAGGTGAGATTGGAGTAGCCTGAAGGAAATTGTAAGATTTCTAAATAAGTCTTTGGAAGATCCATAGCATTTTGCAAATAGGTTTCTAGAGAATCTGTCTTCAATGATTGCCCTTCTCTGACTTCAATAGCTTTATCTAATTCACTTAACATTTATTTGGTGCTAAATACTCTTTCAAAATAATCTCCTAATTCATTAATTACCAAGTGTTTATCTTTATTGATCGGGATTCCTGCTAATACCTTTGCAAGACGTTTTTTATATTCTAACTGCATCATTCTTCCAATTTGTATTCTTTGTGCTTGAGGAGAACCTGCTCCATGAACACTCTCGGTTAAATATCCTACAGCATTTCTTCCCATTGTCATATTTTCAATTAATCTAAGAATACGGATTCGCTCCTCAGTTGTAAAGCGATTACTCCCTTTTAAATATTTGTGTAATAATTTTCCGATTTCTGGATGATTCAAATCTTTTTCAGAAGGGAGCGTAGAAACAAAACCTCCTGCTAAATCTTGAGAAATTTGAGCCATTTCAAAAGGCATTTTTGTTACATGGTGTTTACAAACATTTGACAACATATCATCACATTGAAAGCAGCCTGATTTCGTTTTATATCCCTGATAAGAGGATGCAATCCCTGTAGCATAAATAGTTTCATTAAGGTGAGACATTTGAACCAACTTATTTTTGATATGAGAAGCCTTTTCAACGCCATTCATTTCAGCAATTGAAGCTGCTGCGCCAATTAATACGTCTCCTACTCCAGACTTGCAAACATAACTTCTTCTATGGTAGGTAGTGAAACGTTCTACTAGCACTGCTGCAAAATCGTATTGTCCGTCCATAAAAATATTTTCATTTGCAATAAATACATTGTCAAAAAGTACCATTGCCTCCTGACCCCCATATTGAGAATTACCAACATCAATAGTACCCTCTTCCATACTTCGCGTGTCACAAGATTGCCTTCCATAAATATAGGTTATCCCTTTGGCTGTAACGGGTAGCGCTCCAACAATAGCATAATCTTCATCAGCTTTTGTAAGACGCATTGTTGGCATTACCATCATCCAATGAGAGTTAATACAGCCCGTTTGATGTGCCTTTGCTCCAGAAACATATACACCCTTAGAAGTGCGTTTGGTTATATGAAGAAACATATCTGGATCTTCCTGCTCATGGGGTGCTAAATTTCGATCACCTTTAACATCGGTCATAGCGCCTCCTAAAACTAAATTATATTTATGCATAAAGGTCAAAAAGGTTTTTAACTTCAAATGATAGTTTGAATCATTAGCTTCATCCATTTCATAAGTCACGGAATAAAGAGCATTGAATGCATCCATTCCAACACATCGCTGAAAGCAAGTCCCTGTTAATTGCCCTAGTTTTCGTTGCATTTTATTTTGAAGCACAAGTTCTTCAGCACTGGAACAAACGTGAAGAAAGCGACTAACGCGTTCTCCTGTAAAAGGTGAAATTACACTCGCTAAATCAGGGTTAGAAATAGCTAAATCAAATGTTTTTGCAATAGCATTGATAGATGGTCGTATCATGTCATGATCTACAGGTTCTTTTAGTTTTTCTCCAAATAGATAAACAATTAAATTTCGATTCCTTAAAGAATTGATATAACTTTCTCCATCAGTTATTTTAACTATTTCTTTAGTATTCATCTTTTATTTATAATCAAGTTTATACTTTTTTAAAATACTTCTTGCTAATCTACTTTTATGCACTTCATCAGCTCCATCATATATTCTGGCAGCTCGCTCATGGCGATAATATGAGGCTAGAATAGTATCGTCAGTTACTCCTTTTGCTCCATGTACTTGAATAGCACAATCAACTACTTTTTGAAGTACTTGGGCACAATAAAATTTAATGATTGAAATCTCTGATCTGGTTTTGTAGGCCCCTAGAGTATCAATTTTATTTGCTGCATCCTGAACGAGTAGTCTTGATGCGTTAATTTCTGCTCGACATTCTGAAATCCAGTTTTGAATAGTCTGTTTTTCTCCTAACATTACACCCTCAGAAATTTCTCTCGACACAGCACGCTCGCACATTAAATCAAAAGCACGTTCACACATTCCAATCCAACGCATGCAATGGTGAATCCTTCCGGGTCCCAATCGTTTTTGTGCGATAGTAAATCCTTCTCCATCTGCCCCTAATACATTTGTTAATGGAACTTTTACATCATGAAATTTAATTTCAGCATGACTTTCCCAACCACCACCAGGATGCCCCATGATGGATATATTTCTTACAAATTCTAGTCCTTGACTAGATGTTGGCACAATTACTTGACTTGCTTTTTTATGGGGATCACTCCCATTAGGATCTGAAACCAGCATTACAATTGCGAAAGAAGCTCCATCAAACCCTGATGTGAACCACTTGTGCCCTTTAATTACATAATTACCGTTTTCCTTTGAGGCAATAGTTCCCATTTTAATAGGATTAGACCCTGCATGATCTGGCTCTGTCATTGCAAAACAACTTCTTATTTCTCCCTTTAAAAGAGGATACAAATAGATTTCTTTTTGCTCATCTGTTCCAAACTCTATAAGAATTTCCATATTTCCAGCGTCTGGAGCTTGACAATTAAAACAGTAATGTCCATAAGGACTTGCTCCTAAAATTTCACTTACTTCTCCATGCTCTGCATTTGTTAATCCTAAACCACCGTATTCTTTCGAAATCTGTGGAAGCCAAAGCCCTTTTGACTTTACTTTTTCTCTTAGCTCATTTAACTTAGGTAACTTCTTCTCCCATTCAATATTAAGTATCCAAGGCTCAAGACTGAATAATTCTTCTTTTACAAAAGCTTCTATTTCCTTTTTTATTTCTTCAAAATCCATTTTCTAATATTATTTACCTAAAAAATTAGGTTTTCTTTTTTCAATAAATGCTGAGACTCCTTCTTTTAAATCATAACTATTAAATGCATCAATTTGTTTTTTAGCTTCAAAAGCAATTGATTCATTAAGACTATGATCCATGGCAAAAAACATATCTTCTTTAGCAATTCCTATTGCTAAAGTAGGTCGAATTGCAAAATCTTCTGCCCAAGCTTGAGCATTACTTAAAATATCATCTTGTGCTACAAGGCGGTTTGTAAGTCCTAATTCTAAACATTTTTGTCCTGTTAATTTTTTTCCACTTGTAGCTATTTCCAGAGCACGACTATACCCTACTTGTCTTGTAAGAAGCCAACTTGCTCCTCCATCAGGACCTAAACCAATATTAACAAAGGCATATAAAATACCACTTTTTTCGCTCATAACTCGTAAATCACATGCTAAAGCAAAAGCAGCTCCAACGCCAGCAGCGGTTCCGTTTATAGCACCAATAATAGGTTTTTTTAAAGAAAAAAACTGATTCATTAATGGTTGGTATTGATCTATAATATATTGGCTTCGTTGATCTGCTGTAACTTCATCTCCGAAAACAGACATGTCTGCCCCTGCACAAAATCCACGTCCTGAACCAGTTATTACTACTGAACGAATTGATTCGTCAACTTTACATTTTTTAAGAGAATTTGAAATACCATCGACTAAGTCTTGATTTACAGCATTATATCGATCAGGTCTGTTAAGTATGATTGTAGCTACTCCGTTTTTAACTTCAAATAATACAGCGTTTTCCATAATTGATTAATTATATGCAAGAGCTAGAAACTCAGCTACACAAGCTGGCTTTTCTTGACCTTCCAATTCAATGATTACATTTAATTTGTATTTAGCTCCTTTTGGAATCATGTCAAATTCAACTAAATAAACTCGCCCTCTAAATTTTGATCCTGCAGGCGTCGCATGGGGGAAACGAACTCTATCTAAACCGTAATTTATAGCCATTGAAACTTGTCTGACTTCATAAGAATCATACATTATTTTAGAACACATGGATAACATCAAAAATCCATGTGCTATGGTTTGCTTGTATGGAGATTCTTTTTTACAGCGTTCTTCATCAAGATGAATCCACTGCTCATCCTGTGTAGCCTTAGCAAAAATGTTAATTCGTTCTTGATCCATTACGCTCCAGGGGGTAAGACCCAATTCTTTGCCAACAGCATTTTTCATTTCGGAAATATTTTTAAATATACTCCTATGAGATTTTTGTGTTTTTTGTATTTCCATAACTTTTTTTTACATTATCATATATCCTCCATCAGCAGAATAAATCCCACCTGTTGAATAACTTCCAGCTGATGAGGCTAAATAAACTGCTAAACCAGTCATTTCATTTGGTTGGGCCATTCTGCCAGCTGGTAATTCTTTTTCAATTTGATTTAGTAAAGCTTCATTGCTCCAGAGGGCTTTACTGAATTTAGTTTGAATTAACCCTGGACATATTGCATTAGAGCGAATCCCATGTTTCCCCCATTCTTTAGCCTGAACTTGTGTAAGCATAATTAGTGCCGCTTTTGTTACACTATAAATTCCTAACCCAAGACTAGGTTTCAATCCTTCTACAGAAGCAATATTAATAATAGCTCCTTCTTTTTTTTCTTTTAAATGAGGGAAGCACAAATTACTCAACGCAAACGCTGCTTTAAGGTTTACATTCATCATTTTTTCATAAATAGTATCGGTCATCTTTTCCAAAGGCTCATAGACAGGATTTATAGCAGCATTATTAACTAAAATATCAATTCCTCCAAATTTATCTAAAGTCTTATTAACTAAATTTTCTTGCTGAATTTCATCTGCTACATGGCAAGCTTGAGGCATAATAGAATATCCTTTTTGACTCAATTCTTTTGCGGCAATATCAACTGAATCTTGTGAACGACTACTAATTACAACTTGAGCTCCATATTCAGCAAAAGCAGATGCTATACCAAGTCCAATTCCTTTACTAGACCCAGTAATAATTGCAACTTTGCCAGTTAAATCAAATAATTTTTTAGTGCTTTTCATCTTTTTTAAATAGGCATTGCCCCTCCATTAGCATGTAAAGTATGTCCACTTACAAATCCCGCTTCTTTTGAAGCAAGAAATAAGTATGCATGACCCATATCTTCTGGTGTTCCAATTCTTCCAACTGGAATTTGAGCAATTCCAGCTTTAATAATTTCCTCTGGCATATAATCTGTCATTTCAGACTTTATAAAGCCAGGAGCAATAGCATTAACTGTTATGTTGTATTTACCAACTTCTCTACATAATGAATGTGTAAAGCCGATAATCGCTGCTTTACTTGCCGAATAATTAGTTTGACCAAACGCACCCTGAAAGGCATTAATCGAAGATGCTGAAATAATTCGCCCGTAATTAGCTGCCTTCATATGAGGTAGAACTGCCTTTGAAGTTACAAAAAGAGAATCTACATTAACCGAATGCACCATATCCCATTCCTCACGGGTCATTTTTAAAAAAGAACGATCCCTAATTATTCCCGCGTTATTTATTAGAACGTCTATCTTTCCATGATTTTTTATGATATTAACTACGGCATTATCGACAGATTCTTGACTAGTAACATCAACCTTTTGAAAAAATATCCTTCCTCCATCTGCTTTAATATCATTAGCTGTTTTTTTTCCATCCTCGAGAATGTCCCAAAGAGCAACTGTTGCACCCTCGTTGCAAAATATTTTACAAATCCCTTCTCCAATTCCACGAGCACCACCAGTTATAATTACAATTTGTCCATCTAATTTTTTCATTATTTGTTTAATTTATATTTTAAAAGTTAATCAGATTTATTCCTTGATGATCCCAACCAGATTGGTCAAATAAACTTTGTTGCCAGAATTAGCAATTAATTTTGAAATTGCTTTAGCAATTCCCTTGGAAGCCGAGTTATAAAAGTAATTTCTTTTTCATTTTTTAAATAAAAAAAGGGCTTTATTTAAATAAATAGAGCCCTTAAATTAATTGTGATTTTAATTAAAAGTTATATGTTGCTTTTGCAATTATACGTCTACCAATTATGGGCATCCCTGGAAAAGCTCTATACTTTTGATCAAAAACATTTGTTCCAGATATATCAAGTTGAAGACCTGATTTTAGTACATACCCAATATTCATATCTACTAAATTCTTTTCTTGAACAGTTCCAGCGTAAAGTGCCATGTCTGAATTGAATTCATCATCATGCTGAAATGCTAAACTGTATCTAAGCCCTTGAACACCAGCTGCATAATTCAATCCCATTCTATACTTAAATTTCGGAGCATTTAAACTAGAGGTGAATGGCAGATCGTCATCTCCAACTTCCCATTCATTTTGACTCAACCATGATGTATTAGCATATAACGAAAATTTATCAGTAGCAAAGTATTGAAGTGAAATATCTGATCCCCAATGGCTTCGAGTAGCGTCCCCGTAATTTCTGTAACCCCATGCTGGATGTACATAACCATCTCCAGATGGAGCTGTTGAAGATTCTACAGCTCCTATAAAACTAAAATCTCCCGTAGGACCAGCGCCAGCAGCTTGATTGAACCCTATCCCACCTGCTTGAAAAGCACCTGCTGCAGCTGCAGCAAGACCACCAATGGATTGAGCTATTAGTGGAGCAGCTGTCGCTGCTGTTGCAGCAGCAATTGAGGGAACGGCAGCTGGAAGGCCAAGTGCATTAGCAGTAGCAGCATCAAGACCAGTTGCAGGTAAACCTAAAGCAGCATATTGTGCTTCAACGCCTGCTTGAACTCCAGCAGTTACTCCCGCAGTAACACTTGCTATAACAGTCGGATCAGATGCAACATCTGCAGCCACTGCTGCGGCTAAATCATCAGGAACATTTGCCCCAACTGTCGCATAAGAAGGACCGACGTCCGTGTAATTTGTAAATCCAGTATTAGCATATGTGTAAAAATCTACGCTAAGTTTAAGTCTTTTATTTATTACACCCGTATAGCCAAATTCAAGTTGATCTAATGTCTGTAATCTAGATGTTCCTGAACCTGAAGTACTAATATCAAAAGGGGTAAGTGGTCCACTGCCAAGTGCAGAAAGAAGATTATATCCAAATAGACCTCCTGTAGTTCCTGCTGGTCCAGCATAAGTAGCAAAGAAATTATCTAAAATCGGTTTAAATCCAGCTACTGGTGCTAAAGCTGGGTTTGTTTGAAAGGCAGCGGTTAGTCCAGCAAGAGATAGGTCTCTAACAGCACCGTAGGGTATAGCAAGTGGTAATCCAGGTGTATTTTGAGGAAGTGGTACACCGAAAATAGTATCAATAGGATCACTCGCACTAACAGATTGAGCTTGGTTTTGTCCTGATAGCCAAACGCTTACTCCCGGTCCCACATTTAAAAGTGGGAAATTGATATATTGTTGGATTGCAGCTACACTTGAAAGAGCTCTGTTAAAGGACGCTCTAAAAGTATGATTTTTAGAAGCTTTGTATACTAGCGCTACTCTTGGAGCTACACCACCAACATCTTGAAAATTAAATTTATCATATCTAAGGGCGTAAGTAAGGTCTAATTTATTTCCTAATTCAGATGTTCCCTGAGCGTAAATCCCTGTTATCCCATAAGGATCGTCATCATCAAACTTTCCATATAAAGTATATTCAGAGTCAGAAACAACGTTTCTGTAATCCGCACCTACTGTATAATTAGAGTTTAAAAAACCGGGCGCATCAAAATTATATTGAATTTGTGCTTCTAAATTAGATCTTTTTGCAACTTGCTGTAAACCAGTTCCATAAACAAAAGTCGGGTTTTCGTCATCCCCACCATCATTGTAGTTATAGTATACTTGTGCAAATAGCCCACCTGATTGAATTCTTGCCTGAGCCCAATAATCATTTCCTTGAGTATAGCCAGAACCTAGATTGTTAAAAAATAATCCTCCACCGTGTGCAAAACCTCCAGCTAAAAATGCTGTAGTTTGTTCACTTGGACGAAATTCCAAATGCAAATTTGCATTGTAATTTTCATATTCACTAATTTGTGGATTTCCATCTCCATCAGGGTCTAAATCATTAGGGCCTAACAAAAGTGTTCCAGGTCCAGATTGGTTAACTTGTCCTCCTGTGATTGAGGGTTTAAAAATAGAAGTTGCTAATCCTGCAATCTGTGCAGCATCTTCAACTGGATCAAGAGTAAAGTCGTCTCCTGAAGTATATCTTGCATTTATTTTATAACCAAACGTTTTGTTTTCATTGGACCATGCATGTCTTAATGATGTCCCAAAAGTATTTAATCCACCTCCAAAAACTTCAACTGTTGTTCCTGGTCTATCAATTGGACTTTTACTTATAAAGTGAACAACACCTGAAGTTACTCCAGGTCCATAAAGTGCAGAAGCAGCTCCACGAACTACTTCAACTCTTTCAATATCGATGTTAGACAAGCCTGTTTGATAAGCTAAAAAAGAGCCTGCGGCTGGTGTTACTAAATATCTGTAATCTAGTATAGGAAATGTTGAAGTTCCAAAAACTCCAGATCCAGCTCGCATCTCTATATTTAATGAATTAGCTGAGTGCTGTTGAATTTGAATACCTGGAATATTTACTAAATTTCTTACTGGGTCGACAACATTCGCAGAATTTTCAATCACTCTTGAAGAAATCACTGAGACAGAAGAAGGTGCTTCTTGTATTTTTTCTGGTCTTCTAGAAGCAGATATAATAATTTCATCTAAATTTTGCCCAGCTTCAAGTAAAATATTAATCTCTTGATCTGATTCGGTTACCTCGATAGTCTGAGAACCAAATCCTACTGAAGAAATTATAATTTTAAAAGGCAATTCTACACTAGAATTTAGAGTGAAGTTTCCTTCAAAATCTGAAGATACTCCAACATTAGTTCCTTCAATAATTATATTTGCACCAGGGAGCGGTAGTTGATCTTCATCAGTAATTTTCCCTGAAATTGTTGATTGTGCCAATACAATATTGGTTACAAAAAGCATACAATAAAATAATGCAGTTTTAATTAAGTTTTTTGTTTTCATTTGTTAAGTTGTGTTAGATTCTGAAGAAATATGAGATAAAATGCTCGTGATAATTATTTTATTATATCTTTTTGGCAGATCGTGCCCCATACCCCTCACATATAATTTTTCCGAATTTCGTAACAATATAGTATATTTTTTTGCATGTTCATAATTTATGAATGGATCGTTGATGCCAATAATAATTAATGAAGGAATGCTAATCTTTTTAAATTCTTCTAACCTTGAGCCTGATAATTAAATCGCTTGGCTATGATATTTTAATATCTCAAAGCTTTTAAAGATAAACCAAAATCTAAATGGGATTAGTTTAAAAAGAATACGAGAGATGCAGTAATTGTTTCAACCATATGTTTTAGGAGAGTAATGGGTGCAGCCGGACTTTTTGAAGTAATTTAAATTAAAGCTCTTTTTTTTATTAGGATAGTTATTGAAGTTCATGTATTTTAGAATTCGAAGAGTCTTAAATTGAAAAATATATTCTACTTTTTTTTTAAATACCTACTTCGATATTATAATCAAATTTATTTTAGAGAAGTAGAAGTCTTAGGATATGAAAATATCCCAAAAGATGGAGGAATTTTATTCTCACCCAATCACCAAGGTGCTTTTTTAGATCCACTATTGATTGGTTCCATGACTCCATATAAAATTACTTCACTTACCAGGAGTGATGTTTTCGGAGGTCCACTTCAATGGTTTTTAGATGCCTCTCAAATGCTACCCATATACAGAATAAGAAACGGATACAGCAATCTCAAAAAAAATGATCTCATTTTTACCAAATGCTTTAAATTATTAAGTGAAGGAAAGTTTATGTTGATGTTTTCTGAAGGGGGTCATCATGATGAATATTTCCTACAACGTCTTTCAAAAGGGAGTAGTCGCCTTACTTATAAAGCTCAAAAACAATTCCCTAATAAAAAAATATACCTAATGCCAGTGGGAATAAATTATGGGCATCACCGGCAACCTAGATGCACATTACATTTAGTTTTTGGTAAGCCAATTCGTGTAAATGATACATTAGACCCAAAATTAACTGAAGCAGAAAATATAAATAAGATCAGAGATTTACTTGAACAAAGAATGAAAGACTGTCTATGGATTTCAGATGATTCAGAACACTATGCTAAACAAAAAGAAAAAATCAATAGACAAACAACCCAACTAACATTTAATAAATTAAAAAAAGAACTGGAACAGAACTATACAAAACTCCCAAGCCGAAGAAAACTGAATAAATCTTTGATATTAATTGCAACTCTTTTAAGCATTCCTAACATTATTCCACTTTGGATTTCACGTAAGGTTATTTCAAAGTTTGATGACCTTGTGTTTATAAGTTCAATAAAGTATGCTTTTGGTATATTTTTCTTTCCTTTCTGGTGGTTTTTAAGTGGGCTTATTATTGCATATAGCTTTGGAAACCCAGTTATGACATGGTATTTACTAATATCTATCTCAAGTCTATTTATTAGGCAAAGGATTTTGTTATTATAGTTTTATTATTAATAGATTTTACTTATCATATGTGTATTTTTCTTAATATTATTATTGATTAAATAAATTATTATAGTTTTTAACTATTAAAATATTTTTATTGATAGTTTTAATAGATTTAAATACAAGATTTGTATCTTTATAATATGTTAGATGTAATTATTATTGGCGCAGGGCCAATTGGTCTTGCCTGTGGGATTGAAGCTAAAAAAAAGGGGTTGAATTACCTTATTATTGACAAAGGTACTTTGGTCAATTCCATATACCATTACCCCATGAATATGACATTTTTCTCTACTTCTGATAAATTAGAAATAGGGAGCATTCCTTTTATCTCTCATAATTCTAAACCAACACGTGCCGAAGCATTAGAGTATTACAGAAGAGTTGCTTCCCATTGGAAATTAAATATCAACTTATACGAAGAGGTTAATAATATTGATAAACAAAATGAATTTTATAAAATAAGTACACAAAAAGGAATCTATTCTGCTTCAAATTTAATTATTGCTACAGGATTTTACGATCGTCCTTATTTTCTTGATGTACCTGGGGAAGATCTTCCTAAAGTAAAACACTATTATAGTGAACCACATCCATATTTTGGAATGGATTTGGTTGTCGTAGGTGCGGCTAATTCAGCGGTAGATGTTGCGCTTGAGACTTATCGAAAAGGAGCTAAAAGTGTAACCATGATAATCAGAGAAAAAGAAATCGGTCTGAATGTAAAATACTGGGTAAGACCCGATATTTTAAACCGAATTAAAGAAGGAAGCATAAAAGCTTATTTTGATGCTGAAATGGAACTGATTACCCCAAATGAAGTTTATTTTAGTGATTTAAATGGTAAGCATCATATAAAAAATGATTTTGTGCTAGCCATGACAGGATATGAGCCTAACTTTGAAATGTTAGAAAATATCGGGGTTGACTTTCATCAAGATGAATTTAAAACACCTATTTACAACTCTAAAAATATGGAGAGTAATATCAAAGGAGTTTATTTAGCTGGTGTAGTATGTGGAGGATACAAAACCAATAAGTGGTTTATTGAAAACTCAAGGGTTCATGCTATTCAAGTTATCGAATCGATTTCAAAAAAATAGTCCTTTTTATTTTCCAATGTATTAAATTGGTGAAAATATCAAAATGGAAATACTCGTTATTCCCGATTCTTTTAAGGGTAGTTTGCATGCTGTGGAGGTTGCAAATATCATGGTAAGAGCTGTTAAGAAAATTTTACCAAAGAGCAAATGCTTGTCAATGCCATTTTCAGATGGTGGTGAAGGTGCAATAAATGTTTTAAAGTCTAATATAAAAGGAACTCTTAAAGAATGTTTTTGCTATGATGCGCTACAGAGGCCTATAAAAGCATCTTATTTTAGGTTTAAAAATAAAAATAGTGTTTGGATAGAACTCTCGCAAACTGCTGGAATTACGAAACTTAAAAAATCTGAACTCCAGCCTTTAAAAACATCTACATGGGGAACTGGAAAAATGATAAATCATGCTTTAAGCCTAGGGTGTAAAAATATTTATTTAGGAATAGGCGGAAGTGCTACTCAAGATTTAGGTACAGGAATTATATCAGCTTTGGGAGGGCGATTTCTAGATGAAAATAACAAAGAACTTCCTCAAGGTGGTGGCGAACTTTACCGTTTAAAAAAGATTGATCTAAGCAACATAAACCCAAAGGCACTTGAGTGTAACTGGGTTGTTGCATGTGATGTTGAAAACCCACTTTTAGGAATAAATGGAACAGCCCACACCTATGCAAAACAAAAAGGTGCCTCAGCTCAAGACATAGAACAGCTCGAAAGAGGCGGAAGAAAATTTGCCGAAGTTATAAGTAAAGAATTTGGTGTCAATATCAATAAATTTATGGGCGGTGGTGCTGCAGGAGGTGTTAGTGCAGGTTTACACGCCCTTTTAAATGCACGTTTAGAAAACGGATTTGAACTTTTAGCAAAACTAACTGGCCTTGAAGAACAGATATCTAAAATGGACTTAGTTCTTACTGGTGAAGGTAGTTTTGATAAACAAAGTCTGTTTGGTAAATTGCCTATCAAATTGGCTACTCTTTCTCAAAAAACTGAAATTCCTTGTCTTATTTTTACAGGTAGAGCAAAAATTAAAAAGATTGAAGGCTTTAATCTTTGTAAAGTTATAGATTGTACACCTGCTGAAAGCTCAGTTGATGACGCAATGAAAAATGCTGAAAATAATTTAGAACAAGCTATAATAAATGAGCTAAGTCTTATAAAAAAGAAGATATGATATTCTCATTATTATGTATAATTTTAACTATTACATGGATTGTTATTGGTACTTCACTCACAAAACTACATCCATTTTTGGTATTATTTTCAGCTACACTATTTCTAGCTTTACTTTTGGGATTACCTCCAAGTGAATCTCTAAAACTAATCCAAAATGGCTTTGGAGACATAGTAGAAAAAATCGGTTTATTGATTCTTTTTGGAACAGTGATTGGCGTTGCTATGGAAAAATCTGGAGCTACCCTTTCCATCGCAAAAGGAATATTAAAAAAGATGAATCGCCTACCACTACCTTACGCTATTAGCAGTATTGGTTATTTAGTTTCTATCCCAGTCTTTTGTGATGCGGCTTTTGTAATCTTATCTCATTTAAACAAAACCCTTTCTCAACAAACGAAAACACCATTGGTAGGATTAACAGTTGCATTATCTACAGGTCTTTTTGCTCCTCATGTTTTAGTGCCACCTACACCTGGCCCTCTTGCTGCAGCTGCAAATTTGGAATTAGAAAATTTATTACTACTAATTGCTGTAGGAGCAATTATTGCTTTTATTCTTATTCTTGTGGGAGGTGCCTACGGACACTATTTGATAGAGAAAAATGAATATTTAGAATTGAAAAAAGAAAAACCGGAAGACCATTCAGAGACAGAAAATCTTCCCTCTTTTACAAAAGCAATACTCCCAATTTTAATTCCAATAATACTGATGTGTATAGGTGCTATGTTAAAATTTTTCATGTCCGAATTTCAAGGACTTGAATACATTTTTTTTATTACTAAGCCGACTATGGCACTTGGAATTGGAATGATTTTCTCCTTTGGTCTTGTTTCCTCAAAGAGAAAATTATTTTTAAATAATTCAATTAAAAAAGGGATAATACAAGCGGCTCCTATTCTTGTCATTACTGGTATGGGAGGAGCTTTAGGAGGTATAATCCAAACTATTCCACTTAAAGCTTATGCAGAATCGATAACAACTATTGAAAACCTAGGAATCCTAATTCCATTCCTTGTAGCCGCTTTACTAAAATCAGCTCAAGGATCATCAACAGTAGCTATTATCACAACTTCCTCTCTGATTTTTCCCCTTTTACCCCTCTTAGGGCTTGATTCTGAAATGGGAAAAATTTGGACAATAATGGCTTTGGGTGTGGGGTCTATGACGATATCACATGCCAATGATTCCTATTTCTGGATTGTTACACAAATGAGCAGTATGGATGTAAAAACAGCTTATAAAACCCATACTCTTGGGACATTTATTCAGGGGAGTGTTGGATTTTTAGTGATTTGGATAGGTCACCTTATTTGGACTTTGATTTAATAAGAAGAGTAGGTAAGTTCTAATTGTACTTTTTTATCGCTGAAGTTTTCACCAGGGCTAGAGCCTAAGAGTATAGTTCCTAATGGATTTAAAGTAGCAGCTCTTGGATAATTATAACTTGAATTTTCAGATAGTTTTTCAAATGCACTTAAAAGTGAATCATCATCAATATTTGATGTTACTACTAGCCCTAAATCAATATTTAAAGAATCATCCCTAATAATGTCAGATATATGTTTTGTTAAATCAAATGTGTATTTGAAAGGTCTATTGTTATTATCGTATTCTAGAAATCCTCCAAAAGAAATTTTATTCCCATTGACTGAATTAGGTACTTCTGAATTGTCAGTAATGTAATCCACTAATGGTGCCCCTGTGTCGTATCTAAATAAATACAAACGACTGGCAAAAAGTTTAGAATCAATCAAACTTTTATCTGGATCTACATAAAATATCAATTTTGCTTGATTAATAAGCCAATTTTGATTTCTCAAATCACTTAAAAAAGATCCTTCCTCTTGATTTTCATTAGAAAACAATCGAATTCTGCCATGATATTTCCCTCCTTTAACATATAATTTTTCAGACGGAGAGTTTGACATTGAACTGATTAGTAATTCTTCAATTTCAGGGCTTGAGGTCTCATCTTTAAGAGTATTAATTCGAATGCCTGAAAGACTCATAGAGAATTCTTTTTTTAATTTTTCAATGAAGTCGTCTGATTCATCTTCTGCGGTTCCGTTTATATTATATTTATCATATTCGTACTCTACTTTTACAGATGCATCACC
>MDTG01445402.1_pt1 | contig 18815 bp, 28 predicted proteins | sample 811421 | NCBI WGS metagenome assembly MDTG01 (sample SAMN05326645, study PRJNA326480) | marine metagenome | isolation source: seawater | place: Pacific Ocean: South East | collected 2011
CAAGGTAAGATATAAGCTGGTCTAGCTCAAGTCGTCATTGTGACAAACACAGGCTTTTCACCTGTGGACGTGGATAGAGCGCCTGGTGGGACTTCCACGGGTGGTTCCTGGTTCGAGTCCAGGGGTCGGCATAAGGGTGTATTCTCTGGTGAGAAAGTCTTCTGCTTCAGCAGGGTGAGATGTCCAATCCACAGGAGTAAAGCCAAGACTTCGGGTTCAATCCCCGATACATCCACACAAACTTCGGCGGACCGAGTGGTGAGCGGCGGTCTTTCCCGGAATCGGGGTAAAAAGGACTGGGTTGATTTTAGAGTTGTATAAGTTCTTCATGGGAACTGGTTGAGACCGGTGGGCGAATACCCTTTCGGATCTGATCAATCCCGAGAGTTTCTTCTAGTGAAGTGAAGGAATTATACACAATACTCTATCTAAATCATTTACGAGAGACCTAGCGAGTTCGAATCTCGCCCGAAGTATAAAGTCCTTCATAATGGAGGCATTTTTTGTGAATTTGATGTCATTCAATCATAATTAACTTAAACAAAACAAAGAGAGATATGGCTTACATTACCTCTTGGGAAATTAATGTGTTCTTGTGCTTGCTGGCCTGGGGTCTTCCGGAAGATATTATCAGGGGGATGATGAAGATGACAAAGAAGACTCATGAAGAGTTTTCTTTGAGAGAAGCAACGACTTATTGGATCACCAATTCTCCATCATTAGTTAGATGGAGATTGTCACAGCCTCTAGAGAAAAGAGGGGTAAGTTTGAATTTTCAAATCAGCGAGATTTTGGATTTCCTCCAGAAAAGACTCAATGTGTTTAAAAGAAGAAATAATATAACAAAAGAGTTCAAGAAAGAATGGAGACTACGATCAATTGAAGAAAGAAAGCAAAAGGTTGTAGAATGGTGTAAGTGTGGTGCCCAAGAAGATCAAGAGAGACACCAATATAGACTAAAAATTAGAAATCCATCCTCTTCCTACAGTAATGATTATACAAAGAATCTATGGTCCTCCTGGGAAGCGGGCTCTCCCTCATACTACTACGTTCATCCAAAAAGAAGGTTTTATGTAAGTCAGTGGTATGAAGGTATTCATCCAGGGAGATTCTTCCTTTTCTACAAAGAGAACAAGATCATACAAGAAAGGAATAGGGGTGTTCCGAGAGGTCCTTGTGAAGATGGATATAGATATCCTCAAACTCCTATCTTTTATAAAGGACCATATGAACAACTGATAGAAGACCTCCGATGTATAGACGGGCCAGGATTAGGAGAAAGCGGTTCAACAGTTGAGCACATAGATGATCTTTTCATATAAGATTAATAAATTGATAAATTTGATAGATTTTTTTATGATTACTATAACAAAACAAAAATAAAACAAAGAGCACAATGCAACTCCTTCTTTCTCAAGTCTTCCTTGCAATCACTGGGTACAATCTCCCAGAGGATGCGTTCGAAGTTCTCTTTCCTCTTCTACAGGGGAAGAGGAAGGGTAGAGAGAGTGTATGTCTCGGGATCACAGACTACAGTAGACAGACTCCTCATCAGATTTTATTGGGTAGTATCCCCTGTCAATACTATCAGACTTGGGAGCAGTTTCTAGAGTTGAAGAAAAAGATGAGAACCAAACAGTGGAAAAATAGATATTATCTCGATAAAATTAGAGGCAAGTGTGCTCCTTCGTGGGAGTCTAAGACTATCTGGATAGATAGATCGTATGATAAACCCATGACCCGGTTGAACTACATCCTATATATGAAGTCTGAAGAAGATAAGAGAGTTGTCCTAAGAAATATCAATCAATATGGTGATTTTAGAGGAGTAGATGTTTCTTGGATGAATTGTTGTGTCTTTTGTGGTGAGTTTATGCGCCAACGTTCCTACAGTTTCAAAAACGATAAGTCCGATATAGAATATATGTGTAAACAAATTAATCGTTACGGATTCAATTATGGTTCAAACTTTGAGCGTCAACAAAAGTGCAATATTTCAGGAGTACCAATTTGCGGTCTTTGTAAAAACTCTAAACAAAGACAGGAAAAACATAGAATGAATATGTTAGCTAGGGGAGATTGGGGTCAGTCATTGTATCATGAAAGAGATGAAGATTATCATCGTAATATAGGAGATATGTATGATAAACCGAATGTAAGTCTTATTCCGAGAGATATAGTATGTAATTTTAAAACACCTCTTGAATATTCACATATATATTGGGATTTGACAGATCCGATGAGTGATTACTTTTGGCATCCTGATTTGACCGCTGATGAATATATGAGATGGATAGAACACACAAAACTTTCAGACCTAAACTTTAATGATCCTGACCCATTAGATGATGAATTGTGGGATCAGTATGATAATCCACAATATGTAATTGAAGGGGTGATAGAAGATATAATTCAAAGAATTGAAGAGTCTCAGTAAAAAATAAATCGTATAAATATAGTATATTTTTTTATGATTTTACAAATTTGATACTATTGTAACTATTACTGTAACTATTATTGAATACTATGGGTATTCGCGAATATGATCACGAATACTCAATAAATTATGATGTTGAAAAAGCACAAAAAAGTGAACAACAAATCTCTTTAGAAAAAAATAATGATGAGCGAGATAAACTTTGTAAAAACATATGTTTGATTGTAGGATGGTCACTTGTTATTACACTATTAATGTATATAATTATGAAAGAAATGTGTTAAGTAATAATATATGCTAAGTTAGTTTGTTAATCATCATCCGAATCCTCCTTTTTCTTCTTTTCAACCCTCATAATTCTCGATAGATGATCCAGTGTTTTTAGAATATTCTCTTCGGTAGAGAAGTGTTCTTTAAACTTTTCAAATATGTGATAACTATACTCTCTGACTTCTTCAGAGGGTTCAAACTTTTGTCCACACCAACCTCTCTGACTCTCAGTTCGAAACCATTCATCATATTCCTCCTTGTATTTTTTTGCTTGAGGTTTGACTAATTCAGGTATTTCAACCATAATTTTATAAAGGAGTTCGTCCAAGGACAAGGGTCTGTGATGATCCCATACTTCATATCTCAAATATAGAGACTGCCGTGATGGACCTTTTCCTTGTAACCAGCGATTAAAACTACTTTCACTATATTCAGGGTCCCCTTTGATATGTTTGAAATAGATGGGTCCATCTAGGCATTCTCTAAAGAAGAGAGCACGCTGAAAATCGTTCTTGAGATCGTATTTAGAGAGTTCTTTAGTAAACATACTTCTTTCTTTTTCTTTATAATAGTTGTTTCGCATATAGGTAAATCAAATTTGATATAAGAATATGATGTATAGTTATAATAACTGTATGTGAAATGGTTTTCATTTATGTCCTTAAATGTTCTCAAGGGAAATATTATGTTGGGAAAACAACAAATCCTAATTATAGATTGGACTCTCATTTTTCAGAGGGAGGTTCTGCGTGGACCAAAAAATACAATCCTATTAGTCTTTATGAACTTATACCCGATCAAACAGATCATGATGAACAAAGAGTTACACAAGAGTATATGTCAAAATATGGTATAGAGAATGTAAGAGGTGGTCCTTGGTGTCAAATAAATATATCTGAGAGTATATCGGGGATAGAACATATATTAAGGAGTAATTCTGACAAATGCTATACGTGTGGTTCAACAGATCACTATACTGAAAGGTGTCCTAATAAGAAAACTGGCTATTTATCTAAGAAAAAATCAACTACTTTACCTAAATGTAATAGGTGTCATCGTATAGGTCACACTGAAGATACGTGTTATGCAAAAACTTATGAGAATGGAAAACTCATTAGAGAAATAATATTTTGGTCGTGCGAATACTGTGGAAAAGAGTTTGATAGTAAAAGGGGATGTATATTTCATGAAAATGTTCATTGTATTAAAAGGAAATTAAATAGGAGTTTTGATTCTGCACACGCACTCCATTCAGAATTACATTTCTCCAGTGATGAAGAATATTCAGATGATGAAGAAATAACGTGTTATAGATGTGGGAGAAATGGTCATTATGCAAGTAACTGTTTTGCCAAAAAGCATATTAACGGATATTTCATCTAATATTATTCATCTACAATGATCACATAAATATATATCTTTATCACTGACTAAGATCTCCTCAAAATTATGTGTATGACAATGAAACTTACATTTTTCACATTCTTCACATAGAAGTACTAAATTATTTTTTTTTAGTGTTTCTTTCAAAGATTCATGAAAATCGTGAATTATATCATTAATATTATCATAATATCTTATATCATATATTTTTGTATATCCCCAGAATAACTTTGAAGAAGCAATAAACTTTCTATCATAAATACTCATAAATAATACTTTTTATTTACATATATTTCTTTATATTACTAACCATATAAATATCTCATTTCAGCATAACTCCTTTGAGTTCCATCTTCTCTTGTGAAAACGTGCTTCAAGAAAGCATTTTTATCCCCTGTTTTAAGGACATCAAAAGCTTTCTTATTCGTTTCATCCATACCATCTCTAAGAGTTTTACCTACAAACTCTTTGAATGAATCTTCTAGTTTTTCTTCTTTTGTTTGTTCTTCATCTTTTGGTTGTTCTTCATCTTTTGGTTGTTCTTCATCAGTATTAATAGGAGTTTCAGATGTATCTTGAGAATCATCTATCTTATCAGTATTTTCCATGTTATTTATATTATTACTACAGTATTTATTCTTTAACTGGAAAATCTTTCTCACGAACCTGTTAAATTTGATTCATATGAAATGATAGTATATCACATACAAAACATTGAGAATGCCAGAACTTCTCACACCCTTTTTGCCATACACCACGAGCCTTCATGAGGCTGTTTGGAAGAAGATCTTCCAAATATGTGAGACTCACAGTAATGGTGAGGATATGATTGACCCTGTAGAACTTTTGAGATATATTACAGAGCACATCAACTTTCCAGAGAGAGAGAATGGAACAACAATGCCTGGAAGAGAGTGTCTTGTCATTACGAATAGATCAGCTTATGATCAAAAATGGAGAGCGTGCGATTGTTCATCGGCAGATGTATTCGGTTGCGATATGCACAAGTACTATCAAGACTTTCATAGTTCCCTATGTAAACTCGGTCACAAATTGTGGAGTAGTAATTACAATGACACCGGTCCTCTCGAACCTAATGTGAGATTTGTAGTTGGGTCAATTACGAATCCCTTAACTTGGCTCAAAATGAAAGAGATCCTTCGTATATATGTTGAGGATGCCTCAAGTTTTCGTGATTCAGTTTTATCTCTGAATCTTTCCCCGAGTGAATTAAACACAAAATTAGAGCTTAATTGGTGTATACCAACTAGTCCTAGACTGGGATTAGATGAAATAACTCCTGAGTTACGTAGATGGGAAGAAACGATAGGTATTCTGAAGAGTAGATATTTGTATGGGAAGAATATCTTCACTGTAAGGAATGGAAGCATAGAACTGAAGAAAAAAACATTTGGGTTCTCATATCTTCTTTATTATTGGAGAGATCTTATGATTGAAAAAGTTTTTGAAGAAGAATCTGATGAAGAGCCAGAAGAAGAACCTGATGAGGATTTAGAAGAAGAACCTGATGAGGAGCCAGAAGAAGAACAAGAAGTTCCAGAGAATCCTGTAGAAGAATCTGATACTATTACAGAAGTTCTAAATAACATTCAAAGTATTCTCGATGATGATGTGAAACAGAAAGTTCCAGAAGGGGTATATCTTGAACTTATGAATAATCTCAAGAAAGCATATGATAAGAGTGTATAAATAGATTGTGTATTCAAGAGAGAATATAATAGGTAGTCTTATATTTTTTTATCTCACAAATTTGATTCTCTTAATATACAAAGAGTATCACAACATAATTCTTGAGAGCGCCTTATTCTTGAGAGCGCCTTAGACCGAGATGTGTGATGACAACTACGCAGCATATCTTTCATACGAGGAGGGACTTGAAGAGAAGCCTATCCCCTCTTCCTTCTACAGGCGTGAGTGGTGGGAAGATACCAAGTTTGACCCAAAGAAGAACTACCCCCGAGGTATTCTTCGGAAAGTTGATATGGACTTGGGAGAGCACGGTGAGTGGTCACTAACTTTCTTCCCCGAGTGTACCGATGTGTGTCACGCTCAGAAGAACAAACCCTGTCACGAACCCAGTCTGAGAGAGGTTGACGATAACAACTTCAAGATGACACTCTGTGCTTACATACGCTCAGACATTGAGTCTTGGAATCTTGACCGTATCTCAAACGGAGAGTGGGGTGGTCTGAAGCCTCGGGAAAAGTTTGAAGATATGTGGTTGAAGCGTGACAAGAAGGCGATTGAAGAGATGTTGGATTTCGACTACGAGTGCTGGATGGAGGGTTTTGAAAACTTTATGTTATACTACGAAGGACAAAGGATCATCGAGTTTGGTGATTATCCTGGATTTGAGGATGCTGAAGAAGGATGGATTGAGTTCAACACAATTGACGATGAAATAAACAAGATGTTTGAAGAATTGGAAGGAGAGGTTGAACTTCACACTTTTCGTGCTCGCGCTGGTCCTCCATCAGGCGAGTATTATATGAGGGCTAATATCTGTCCTAGAACAGGTCATCCTGATTCATGCTGGGGATCTTGGACATATGAAGAGTGGTGTCCAGAAATGGGAAGAACATCTCTTATCTCTAAGCCAGAGAATAATGGTGAGTTTGATTCATTCAACAAGGAGTTCTTTGAAGCGCCAATCATGTGGGGCATATCCCCAAAATGGGGATTTAATGAACTCACTGCGGATTCAAAATATGAAGAGTTCTTCAAACCTCGGAAAAGCAGTTCTTATCTAGACAGAGTTCTACCTTCAGATACACCCGAAGGTCATCTATGGAAGCTATGGACAAGGGGGGACCGCAAAGGATTTCTTCCTCCTCACTGCAAAGATAGATATCTTGATGATCTGGAAAAATGGAAACTCGATGATGTGAATGGTCTCAAACGTTTCTCGGGTCTGAAAAGTTGCGGTGGATGGATGGAAGATGAATTAGATAATGAGGGTAGATTTGTATGCGATGGAGTTGTTACATTTGTATGCAGAGATCTACTACAATCTTGGTATGCTGTCATCAAGACAAAGTATGGAAACTGTTATGCGGGTACAATAGCTTCCAGTTTCAAAATGCCAGTTGGAGAAAAGGTTAAGATCCTATGTAAAGATCATATACCTCATGAACCGCGGTTTAGTCATTTGAAAATCAAGTGTACAAGAGTGTTTCCTAAACATATGTGGGAAAAGGGAGGAGTTGTTCAAGACGGGGATTTCAGTGTTTACTGGTAAGGATAGAAGAAAAAGTATAAAAAGACAAAAAAATTAGTTAGTTTTTTTTTATTTAAAAGAATATACATAATTATAAGTATTATGTTGTATTATTATTATCTTATGAGATTCAATATATCAAGTCGCATACATCATTTTAATAGAATAAATCTTGATTGGAGTTGGAAAAGACATCTTGAAGATCGCAGGAGATTAAGAGTATTAAGTTCTGAGAAGAGCACTCTTGAAAAATTAAAAGAACTCATGAATATACCAAAGGGAGTATAAATTTGATGTATTCATAGAAATCATTCCGTTAACAAACAACTCTTTGTAACAAAAAGTTTAACAATATGCTCTCAACTCTTGTTCTGAGCCCGGAACAGATTAAGAGAATAGGTATAGATCTTATCACAATCTTTCGAGACCCCGACTTTGTCGTTTATTTCATGCACAAGTTTCTTTCCCTCGAGCTCTCTCGAAGTTTTCATTGTTCTCTTCGTCTCAAGCCTTCAGACCGATGGTCCAGATTGAACAATCTCTGTAAAAAGAGAGAGTTCTCAAAGATCTCACCAAACTCACACGTTCCAATAACCTGCTGTCTCCCAATAGATGGGGAGAGATGGAGAGCACAGAAGAAGTTACTAACACAAATCACCTATTTCAGAGGATACTTTATCAGATGTAATTCAGATTATTCGGCGATGCCTAGAGATGACAAAACAAAACCTTCCGACAAGATCAGACTCATAAATTATATGGGAAGAGATGGACTTACGAGTATAAACGTTGGAGAAGCTTACAAAGAGTATCTAGAGTATGAAGAGGACTTAGATTACAATGGTCTTCCAGAGTATTACTTTTATCAAGAAAGTCCTCAACTTATATACAACAGCAACGATATTTCAGGTTACCAAATCTTAAACTAGTTAGTATTTAACAATCTAAGAATTTGATATAAAGATTTTTTATGTAATATATGTGTATTATACAAAGGTTAATAAACTATGTCACGTTATGCAACTCCTTGTTTTTCTGGAGAGTGTGGATTTTGTCCTAATTGTTGCAAAAGTGATTACATTCATAAAGAAAAGAATGAAGTGACTAGATCAAAGGATATGAAACTGTTGTATGGGCGAAAAAAAATTGATGAAATATCAAATGATTATAGTAAGAGACTTAATAGTTGGTGTAAAGAAAGAGGATATAAAAATCCTAATGATATTGGTTGGACAAAAGTGACTGTAAAGAAGTTTAGACCTAGTTCTTTTGATCCAATATGTTTTAGTCTACTAAGAAGTTCTCACAAATATATTTGTTCAGATCCTCATTGTCAGCTTCTTCATGAAGATGCCAATGATTGGTTGAAAAATAAGAGTTACCCTATAATGCCTATTTATTCATGGAAAGATGGAGAGAAGAGTATTGAGAAATATATTTGTGGTCCTTGTTTGGATAATAAATGTGAAATGTAGAAATATACAAAAAAAGATTTAAGAAATTATTATTATAATATAATAAATTGTATGTTGAATAGATTGATTAATTTACTATTTATAATAGATATGTTTATAACTAATGTTATTTCACAATCTCAAATAATAATGATTGGAGGTTCCGATGGTTGGGTTGTAAAACCGGATAATGCTGTATATGAAGATATTAATGCTAATGTTGGAGATATTATACATTTTATCTATAGTTCTTGGTATCATGATGTAGTTCTAGTCGATAATGAAAATTGTGATTTTGCTAATGGACAGATTCTTGATGAAACAGGAAATTTTCAGTGGATAGTTCCAGAACCTGGTACATATATTTTTGCGTGTGGAAGAGAAGATCATTGTTTAACTGGCAATCAACAGGTAAAGATAATATCAAACGCATTGAATTATAATGATGATTGTATTGGTGATCTTAATGAAGATAGACTTGTTGATGTAAACGATTTACTTGGTATTCTAAGTGAATTTGGAAAAATATGTTAATTTTTTTATTATAAAAAGATTTAAGAAATAATTACTATATTAGAATATAATTATAATGATTAAAGCATGTATCTTTGATCTGGGAGGAACAATTGTAGACAGATATTCTGTTTCTCCTCTTTTTTCTCTTAAGAGAGCATTCTTGAAGAACAATATCAAGATTTCAGATAAAGTTATTCTGAAAGATATGGGTATGTCAAAGAGTGAACATATCGGAAAGATACTCTGTGATAATTATGTTCAGAGAAACTGGTTTAATGAATACGGTAAGTTTCCCGATCCAAATGATGCAGATATGATATATGAAGATTTTAAGATAGAACAAAATAAAGAATCTAAGATTATTAATATTCTTCCAGAAACTAAGAGAACTTTTGAATATCTTAAAGAAAGAGATGTAAAGATAGGAATTACAACAGGATTTGATAAAGATAATATGGATTTAATTATTTCAAGAATGGAAGATGAAGGATTATATGTAGATGGAGCTGTATCTTCTACATGTCTTTTGAGATCTAGACCATATCCAGATATGATGAATAAATTAAAAGAAGATTTTGAGATAGAAAACAATTATCAAATTGTAAAGTTTGATGATACACCGATTGGAATAAAAGAAGCTAATAATGGTGGTTTTTGGAGTGTAGGTGTTGTTAAGTGGTCTACACTTATGGAAATAGTTGAACCTGAAGATATAATGGGTATAGGTTTAATGACATCTGATGAATATATTAAAAGAATTATAAATGCACGTAAAACTCTTATAGATTCTAAGGCGGATTTTGTAATCAATGATTTAACTGAAATAAATGATATTTTCAGAGAAGTTCATAAAAGTATTCTTTATGATTATTTTTAGATACAAATTATATAGTATATAGTATATAGTATATAGTATATAATGTTACTAAAGATATTTATAATTTACAGTATATTATTTTATTTGTTTCATACATTAGATGAGTTTAATAGTTATAACAAATTGCTTTATTCAGATTTTTATGTAGATGATAAAACCAATATTAGAGGTCTTATGTATGAACCATATGATTTTACAGATATTAAGAATATAATTTTAAGTTTATTAGCCACTCCTTATGGGTTAACAATAATAATGCTCTCATTAATTGTAATTACAATAGGTTATATTTCATATAAATGGTTTATTATATTTACATTTATATGTTATGTAATACTAATCATAGGACATAATATAGTACTTCTTAATACAGAAAAATCAATACTTTTATATTATATGGTGAGGATTAGTATATTACTATTACCACTATTTAGTTTATTATATAGTGCTGGAGTATCTGTCGATACAGTGAAGGTCTACAGGGAACAATCGGGTATGAGTTTTGTTATAATTATGATTCTAATATTATTAGAATATATTGTTACATATAATTATGATCCCTCATTGGGGAAATATACTGTTAAAAATAAAGAAGATTATGAAAAGATATATAAACCTAAATGGATTTTTATATCACAGATTCTTCCTATGTATATTATGTTATTTATAATATTAAGAAATTATGTTAAATTAACAAATACATTTATATTGTCTTTCTCATTATTAACATATTTCTCTATATTTTCATACATATTTTATTAAATTTGATTTAAATAATATTTATTGTATTATAATATAAAAATATGATTCCTATTCGTTGTTTTACATGTGGGTGTGTTCTTGGTGATAAATGGATACCATATATAACTGAAGTTCAAACAATGAAGAATGAATCAAGTGAAAATATTGAAGATAGTTTAGAGTTGAAATACATGGATGTAAATCTTTCAAAACAAGATAAATCAATTGAGGGAAAAGTTTTAGATGATATGAAAATAAATAAATACTGTTGTAGAAGAATGATGCTTTCAAATGTTCATCTTATATCGTATATCAGTTAAAACAAATATATACCTATAATATATGGGTGATTATACGCGATTAGATACCATGATTAAAGATGATAATATTACTGATAATGATGAAGAATCTACAGATCCTAGACCTCATATAAAAGCAGATTTAAGAAATGCATATAATCTTACACTTGAGGAAAAGTTTAAGGTAGATAATCTCGTAAAAGAAGAATATTCAAAGCAGAAGCGCACTATTTTAGATGAATCTTTAGGAGATATTCTAGATAAAACATTTAATTTTTATGGTAATTTTTTAGTAGAATATAAAGAAAAATATGATTATGCTGATGCTCTCTTAAATATAGAAGTTGATGATATAAATAAAAGTAGTAATTTTATACTTCTTCATTTAACAACCATCTCTTTAATGATTAGAGAGTCAGATAATATAATATATATAGGTATACTATTTGTTATTTTATCAATAATTATCTATTTTTTTAATATAAGTAGGTCATAAATGATAGAAACTGTAGAAGAATATCTATATAACCGGAAAGAAAATAGTGTTTATTTTATATTAATAATATTTATATCTCTAATAGGATTTTTAGATACAAAGTATATAGTATCTTTAGGAGTAGTTTTGTTTATTTTTCTAAATATGAATGATATTAAAGAAAAGATAATTCAGGGTGGGGAATTAAATCATGAGCATTTTTTTTATAATGATAAAATACACGATATTGTTGAAGATTTAAGAAAATATAGAAAATATAATATAAACTCATATAATAAAGGTTCTAAATATCTTAAAAAGTTCTTTAAGTTAGTTTATAATATAGAGCGTGTAGATATGATACATGTAAGACAGAGTTTTGAAAATGCTCATTATTATTTAAATAGAGCTATAAATACTTATCAAAGTATGACTATATCTGTAAAAGAAAAAAGTTATGAAGAACATTTAAAATTCAAAGATAATTTAAGAAGTGTTAAAATTGGACAGATATGTAAAGAATTATATAAAGAGTGTTATATACTTTTATGGAATCTTTCAAAAAAGATTGATGAAAAAAATAAAGATAAAGAACATTTAGATAGATATAAAACTTATTTTAATTATGATACGAGTATTACTGAAAGTTATGATAAATATAAAAATAATAATGAACTATATTAATCGTTTTATTTCTTATTTATAATTGTATACATTTATAAATGGATAAAAATATAACAGATAATATCTTGTTTATAGTTAAGACTAAAGAAAATTATAAAGAATATGACTTTTTAACTTATCATAAAAAATCTACTTATTATAATATACTAAACTCTCAAAATGATTATCAATTAAAGTCTTTATATGAGTTTATTTATAAACATTACATTTATTGTAAAGAAGATTTATTAGATAATAAAGATATATTAAGACCTTTCTCAAATTGTGATAAAATAAATGATAATTTAAAGGATTTTATAGATAATAATGATGCTAAAGAAATATTTATTATAAATATAATAAGAGCTTATTTCAAGTAATATTTGTGAAAGTTGATGGAACACCAGCTATTTCTTTATCCATTTCTGTAAAATCAGGTAATTTTATATCTTGAGCAAGATCTAGAATCATCCCATATGTATCATTCTTATCTGCTCCGAGTCGGATTAATTCTTTAAGAAGAAACATACTCTTCAAACTAGCATTTTTCCACAAGGTTAGAGGATCTAATCTCAGAATATATTCTTTTCTTTCAATCATGTAAAGATAATTGACATCATCAATATATTGAGAGCTATCAACGGGAGATGTATTATCAAAGAAATTAGGACCATTAAGTATACAAACTTCAAACATACTATCAATATTTGTAGGATTATCACTATCTATCTCTTCAAGTGGAATCACTTTTAAATCATGATGCCTGGAGAAAGTAAGATTTGTAACTCCACCTAATTCAGGTATAACTATGGAGAACATTCTCCAGTTCTGTGAATGAGATGAATCATTGAATCTCCAGAAAACACATACAGGATATGTATTTGGATTTTCTATTCTTACTTTTTGCTTCTTATCACCTGGAAGATTATTATGAGAAACTAATTGTCTTGCTCTTTCATATCTGGCTCTTCTTTCATCTTCTCTCCTTTGTCTTTCTTCTGAAGTCATATTTGGACATGTTCGAATGTTATGACCCGATTCTCCACAGTGTGAGCAATGACGAGTACGAATAGATGAAGACATCTTTATAAAATATACTTTTATCATTCTATTACTGAATCAAATTTATTCAACAATAAGTTGCATAGTATCATAAATATTGTTTTTATTCTTAATAGGTTTCTTTCTATATAATCTGTAATCTGTATTATTCTTCTTATTATTCTTTTTATTCTCATGTGAATATTCAATATTATTTATAGGTAATATAGGAGGAACAAATATATCTACTGAAAAATTATTGTTATTACTATGATACTCTTCGTGTGTTAAGTTTCCTCCAAAAATCTTAAGACATTTCTTATTAGGAACTGGTTTTATTTTTGAACATGATCCTGTATTAAACCTATAATAAATATGTAGTAATGATACTTTTGTCCATAAATCATTCCCCGAATAATTATCCATTAAATATCTTAAACCACAACTATATGAACAAAAGTTTCCATTTATATAAAAGATATCATTAATATAATCATGAGGTAAAGATATAAATTGTTTTTCTAAACATTTAAAACAGTTCCAACATAATTGTTTTTCAGATTTTTCTTCAATTTCATAATTTATTTCTTCATATCCAGGTAATTCTTTAATTTCATCTTTATCATCTTTGATATGTATAATTAAGTTCTCTATTTTCTCCATAATTATGTAGTATTAAATTTGATATATTATCTTATTCTTAAATAGTGTGGAAGATTTGAATCATAATCATTATTATTGTTATTGTTAATATAAAAAATCTTATTGAATACTAGCCAATAAACAAGAATACTCATTAAGATATATGAAGTATTTTCTATAAAACTTGATGATAAAAACTCTACATTGTTCATAAAAGAATACATGAATTGAGAAAATATTTGTATCGTAAACATTCTGAGAAAATCATTTATGATTATAATATTATAATTATTTGTATCTACAGATATTTTATAAATACTATCCATATACTTTATATAATATTATATTAGAAGATATATGTGTTTAAAACTCATATAAAAGATATGATAATTGTTATATGAGCAGTGAAATTATGTTAAGTGGAGGTAGTTTTCAAGTTCTTTTATTATTAATACTTGTAATATGTATCTCTGTTTTTTTCTTCTTTGAGCTTAGAAAGATTAATATAAAAATTACTTCACAGGATATATTAATACAAAAATTTACGGAAGATTTCAATAATTTACAAAATGAAATATCTAAAAATGATTTAGAGATGGATAAAATAACACATGATTTAAAAGATTCTAAGATAGAAAATAATTTCAATGATATAAGTGGTGGATTTTCACCCACTACTAATAAAGAGCCTATATATGTAAAATCTGAAAATACATTATCGGAGTTTATTCCATTAAAGAATGAATCTTTTAAAGAATTAGACAATACCCAATTTGAGAAAGTAGATATACCTGATAATGAATCAGATAATGATTCTCAACATGAATCTGATGATGGATCAGATGATGATTCTCATCATGAATCTGATGATGGATCAGATGATGATTCTCATCATGAATCTGATGATAGATCAGATGATGGATCAGATGATATATCAGAAGATTCTGAATTAGATATTGATGAAATAACAAAAGAACTTCAAGAAATGAGTGTTAAAGAATTAAAACTAATACTTCAAGAAAAAGAACTAGCACTTTCTGGAAATAAAACTACTATGATAAATAGAATAATAAACTCTTTAAAATAAAATCTATAGTTAGAATATAAATGAATAAAGTACCGGATAATTACTATGAAACTTTTCCAAGTCGTATGTCGGACGGAAGAACATTTACAGATTATAGAACAAACTGTATCACTAATAATGGGATAAGTCAAAATATGACTTCATGGGAATATCGTTATTATCTTCAGAATAATGCTTCAGAAATAGTTAATAAAGAAAGAGCTGATAGAGATTCTATATTAGCTTATTCAGGACCTAATGCTCCCGAAGTCCCTGTAAAAAATATTCAAAATTGTAATAAAGGATTCTGTACTATTGAAAACTTTAATGAAAATGGTTTAGGATTAGGAAAAGCTACAAATGAAACTTTTTAATTATTGTTTCCATCTATTTCCACAATCTAAACAATTAATAAATTGTGTCATCGGTTCATCTGCTGATCTAGTTTGAAGTTCATAATATGAACATTTTCTTGAACTACATCTACGACATTTAAACATTTCTGTCATTGCTTCTTGTTTCATTTCATATTTCATTTTATCTCGTTTTGTTTTCTTATCTAAAAGGATTGTCCAATTTTCAGGATATATATCATGAGCACTCATCTTAGCAAGCTCTTCAGGATTTATTTTATTTTCTTTTATTTTATCCATAATTGTTGTATTACCTATATAACTATTCTTGTCTAAGTTTGAATATATAGATATAACTTTACTCATATAAATCCTATAAAATATCTTATTCTTCCAGCTTCTTTTTATATTTTTATTTATCGCAAATTCTATACAATAATTATATATACCCTTTTCTATCATTCTAGAGATTTTTATTTTTTTTACACATTTATTAAGTTTTTTAACAACATCTTTTCTGATATCATCATTAAAACTGTTAAACATATTTATATTAATAAATTAATAAAGATAATTTTAAATCAAATTTAATATTTGTATACATCATAATCTAATTCATCTTTAAAATCTTCAGTATTCTCTTTTTTCACTTTGTTAATTTTAAAGTTTTTATCTTTTTTTGTTTCTATTTCATCAGTTTCTTCTTCTGAACTGATATAATTATCTGTTTCTAAAGATTCTAGATTATCAAATCTTTCTTCTATATAAAAAGTTAACATACCATATTGTGATATATCTAAATCACTAATAACATTATTTATTTTGTATACCAAGTAAAGATCTCCATATAGTAATATTTCATTTTCAGTCGGAGGTAAATTATGTATATTTATTTTATCATTAAGATCATTTTTATCATATCCATAACATTCAAGTGTTATATTATCATGATACCATGTATGTATATTTTTTATAGCTCTTTTATCTATTATAGATAATTCATTAAGTATATTATCTGTTTTTTTTATTTTTATTTCTTTTAATTCGTCTGAGTTTGTAAAACTAAGTATCTTCATTAATCTATAATCATTTGTATTCTTTTCTTTAAATTATATAAAAAAAATATATATTTAAGTTTATATTATTATAGATGTTCAGAAATAATAGATATGAATCTATATCAGATAAATTATCTCTTGAAGAAAGACTATTAGAATCTCAAAAAGTCCTTTTAAAATATCCAGAAAGAATCCCTATTATTGTTGAACCAGTAACTAATGATATAAAAGATATTGATAAGAAAAAGTTCATAGTTTCTAAAGATATGACTTTCGGACAACTTATTTATATTATAAGAAAAAGAATAAATGTTGATAGTAGTGTAGCTCTCTTTTTTACTGTAAATGGATCCTTATGTACTAGTAGTTCAGATATATCTTCTATTTATGAAATGAATAAAAATGAAGATAACTTTTTGTATGTAAAATATACAACAGAAAATACTTTCGGTTAAATTAATTTATACATTATATATATACATGAACTCATTATATATTTTGATCGGTGTAATTATACTTATAATAATTTTTTACCCAAATATTACTATTTCTGAAAATCAATTATATTCTCCTTTATCAAAAGACTCCAATAAATTATCTACACCGAGATTATATGATTTTTATATACCTCAGTTAACTACTGAACAAAAACCTCTATCAAATGATAATTATAATAATCAACTAAATGCTAATATGCTTACAAGAAATACATATCTTAATGATGATAATGTAAATATAATTCGTAATGAACTGAATAATATTGAAAATAAATATCCGAAATTTTTATTAAAAGATACACTTTCTGCCAATACAATTAATAGTTCTGAATTAAGTCCTGTAGATAAAGAAAATAAATCATATAAATCTTTTACAGATGATAATGTTTCTCAATATCCTAAATATTATACCAGTGATTTAAAGAATGATATTACTAATATCGGTAAGTTTTTTGATAAACAAAATAGATATAGTGATACAACTAAATCTAATAGCTCAGCATATGTTAATGATAACTGTTATATAGATAGTAATAATGATATAACATGTTTAGATAATACTCGTTTACAGAATATACCTCCAAAAAATAATGATATATATAATGGCTATGATATTACGAAGAATCCTAGTAATTTAAAAATAACTAGCTCTAAAGATTCTGTAATGAATGGATTATCATTCTATGATAATGTTTTCGGATCAAAAGATAAAAATGAAACATTTTCACCCTTTCTTATTGATTCTACTAAAGAATGTTTTATTGATCTCTAGATCATTTTGTTTACACCATTCTTCCCCAGTAATTATTTGTTTTTGTGAAGGATACTTTGTAATATTTTCTTTTTTCATATTAACTCCTCTCTTTATTTCATATATTTGTTCTGAAATATATCCTTTATTAAAATCATTTAATTTTTCAATAAATAATTTAGGAACATTTATTTTTAATTCTTTATGAAAACTATGGATCATTATATTCATAATTTTAGAATCATAGCCTATATAATCTTTACATACTATATATTTCTCAGAATTAGTTTTTCTACTCATAGATGGTTTTACAATATAAATATATTTGAAAGATTTTTTTAAAATATACAATAGTTTTATTGTTCTAAGATGTAAAATATCAAATATCTTACAAATAAATATACCTCCCTCTTTTAAAAGCATTAAAGCCATGACTATTTCAGAATATATAAGTGAATATGAATCTATTTCTTGATTACTAAAATTAAGAGTATAATCAAATCCACCATCGCCTGTAACTATATCACTACTGTTCATACCACTCCTTTTCACATAATGAAAAATATTTTTAAGTTTATAAATATCTCCAGTATTGTCTTCTCCACTTAATATATTAATATTATCATTTTTTATAATATAATTATTCCAATGTGGAATACTTATTTCTTTACTTATTAAAGAAATAGTATTTATATCACATTTTTTTTCATTAAAATATTCAATAAATCCTCCAGGTGCTTCTGCTAAACAATCTATCTTCTTGAAATCTTTTATTTTAAACCAGTTTATTATCTCTAATATCTTAAAATATGAACGACTTATAGGTTTCTTTGAACATATATTTTTTTTAGAAAATGATGATGTATATACATATTCATAATCATTTATACATTTTTTACAGTCATTCCATTTCTGAGGATCTTTATCTATTAAACATTTTGTATCATTTAAACATTTCAATAAATCAGCAAAAACTATATCATTATTTTCTAAAAAAAAATTATTATCTTCTATATATTCTATATTAAATACTTTCATATATATACTTATTTCA
>MDTG01342744.1_pt1 | contig 18811 bp, 18 predicted proteins | sample 811421 | NCBI WGS metagenome assembly MDTG01 (sample SAMN05326645, study PRJNA326480) | marine metagenome | isolation source: seawater | place: Pacific Ocean: South East | collected 2011
AAAAAGCAATTAAACCACGTCGAAAAATTTCACGATACTTTTGGAATTCCAAATGAATACACGCCAAAAGCGACTATTAGCAATGAACTGATTGGTTTACGCTTTAAGCTGATGGCCGAGGAGAACGAAGAATACCTGGAGGCTGCGAAAAACGGCGATTTGGTTGAAGTTGCAGACGCGCTTGGCGATATGATGTACATTCTTTGTGGAACCATTCTGAGTCATGGTATGCAGCACAAAATAGAGGAGGTTTTTGAAGAAATACAACGCAGTAATATGAGCAAGCTGGGTGAAGATGGAAAGCCGATTTACAGAGAAGACGGTAAGGTTTTAAAAGGACCGAATTACTTTAAGCCTAATATTGCCAAGATCATTGAAGGTTAGGCCTGGTTTGATTTTTTAAAGTACGCTTCTCAAATAGTGGTATACAACCCGGAAGACTTTTCATTTCTTCACTTACACTTTCCCATGGGGTATATGAGGCCTCCACACTTTTGTTTGCATTTATCTTTTGTACGTATCCTTCTTCGAACGATATGGAAATATAGGCACATTCAGTTTTGTTTATACCCTCTACAGCCTTTTCGTCATTGATACTATGGGTAATATTTTGGGCATTCCCGCGTAGTTCTAGTGAATGAATAGCGTTATCTATGAATTTGCCTTCTAGCTCATTGCCAACTGCTTGATCGAAGTGAATGGAGTCGTCAGTCAGACTAACGATAGCCGTATTTCCCATCAAGAATAGGCTATCTAGCGCTTCATCGAGGAGCGATAATATTGCGGAATCACAGGTAAATTGACTGTTTTCACTCCACATTCGAGGACTAGGATAAAGAGTGAGTTCCTCGCTAGTTTCAGTGTAGGTGAAAAATTCACTTTTCCCTTGAAAATCATTACTGTAAAACGAAGTATTGTGCCGCAGATCTATCTTTCTATATCCCTTAGAGTCCGTTCGTATATGCAAAGTATCGCCTTTAGCGTATAGCGTATCTTCATCCATTCTTTGACGATAATACACAGGAAAATGAGCGTCGACAAAGTTGGGTTGCTTCAAATAATCGATGAATTCAGATTCAAGAACAAGACCTTGTAAAGTATCCGCAACTAAGGCGTCACCAAAAAGTCGTCCAGCTTCAGATTTCAGATTATAACTAATTGAGTCAGATTCGATATAATTACCTGGAGCACTTATACTAGCACCTTGGCCTAGATTTAGCTGATCGCTCTCAGCGAGATATTCGCCAATACTGCAAAGAATAGTGGTGCTATCTCGAAGGAGAGTAGAAGGCCCTACAAATTCATACCTGTTCGTATTAGGAAAGTACAAGAGCGTATCAGTATAAAGCCAATACGTTGAATCTATGGCTTCAACATTACCTCTTAACCATACCGTTTCGTAATCTGTGTTATAAGACCCTCTATCAGCTGTTAACTCCAGCGACTTCCTCAACAAGGTACTACGAACAGTGTAATAGGCAGTAGCACTATTTCTATCGTAAAAGAGCTGTTTGGTGTTCAATTTAGAAGAAGGAGTGGTCAATTGGACCATTTGACTAATAGTAAAAGTCCTGCTCTCGCCGTCGTAATCCAAGCGATTACCGGTGATAATTGTCGTATCTGCCTGGATGATTTTGACATTTTTAAACGCCTTGAACACGTTTTGAGGTTGTATCAATACAGCGGAATCACAAGTCATCACCGCCACATCTTGTTGAAGGCATACATTTCCTCTCAAGTAATAAATACGAGAACCGTCCTTCTGCTTAACGATATCGGTGATGTCAGAGCTGAGAATACGAATCTTGGTCTGTGCCCCCAAGGAGGTACAGACAAAAAGAAGGGCCCATCCAAATAGAAAGGCCCTCTTCATCATTTTCTCATTATTGTTTGCGCTCGGTCAGGGCCTACACTAATTAAAGAGATCGGCACACCGACTTCTTTTTCAATGTAATCGATGTACGATTTGAAACTTTCCGGGAACTCATCTTCCGAGGTCATCTTAGTAAGATCTTCATCCCAACCTGGAACTTCAGTGAAGATCGGCTCAATCAAATCTTCCTCAAGCTTGTAAGGCAGGTGTTCAATTACCTTACCCTTGTAACGATAGGCAGTACAAACCTTTAGGTTACCTATGTCACTAAGAACATCTGCTTTCATCATCATCAGTTCTGTAACACCATTAATATTGATAGCGTATTTAAGTGCAGGTAAATCTAACCACCCACATCTTCTTGGACGACCCGTAGTGGCACCAAATTCGTGACCTTGTGCTTGAATCGTTTCCCCAGTTTTATCAAACAATTCCGTAGGGAAGGGACCTGATCCAACACGAGTACAATACGCTTTGAAAATACCGTACACGTTCTTGATACGGTTCGGGGCAACACCAAGACCAGTACAAGCACCTGCACAAGTGGTATTTGATGACGTTACGAAAGGGTAGGTCCCAAAATCGATATCTAGTAAGGTACCCTGAGCCCCCTCTGCAAGAATGGTTCTGCCATCCTTTATTGCCTGGTGCACGTAGGGTTCACTATCAATGATATCAAGTGTTCTTAGGTATTCAATAGCTTCAAACCATTTTGGCTCTAGCTCGGTGAGATCATAAGTGAAATTAGGATATCCGTTTAGTAATTGTTTGTGCTTGGTAACTAGATTGTTATACAGTTCTTGGAAGTTGTCCAATTGAATATCACCAACACGAATACCATTTCTACCGGTTTTATCCATGTATGTCGGTCCAATACCTTTGAGCGTTGAGCCTATCTTCTTTTTTCCTTTAGCTGCTTCACTAGCTGCATCAAGAAGGCGGTGCGATGGTAAAATAAGGTGTGCCTTTCTAGAGATTTTTAAACGAGAAAGCACATCAGGTTCTTGTGCAATGAGTTTATCTAATTCATCCTTAAAGATTACCGGGTCGATCACGACACCGTTTCCAACAACATTACATACTTTCTCATGGAATACCCCAGAAGGAATCGTATGCAATACGTGTTTCTTGCCTTCGAATTTAAGTGTGTGTCCTGCATTTGGACCCCCTTGAAAGCGAGCGATAATGTCGTACTGACGCGTAAGAACATCAACAATCTTTCCTTTTCCTTCGTCCCCCCATTGGAGACCTAGTAATACATCTACTGCCATCGTTTCAATAATTAGGACTTCTTTTTCTTACCATAGAAGTACAGACTGTGGCTACTGACATCTACGTTGAAGACTTCCTCTATTGTTTTTTTTATGTTTTCAATTCTTGGATCGCAGAACTCGTAGACTTCACCTGAATCTAAAATCACATGATCGTGCTGTTTATTGAAATACGATTTCTCGTAAAAGCTTTGGTTTTGACCAAACTGGTGTTTCCGTATTAAGCCACAAGTAAGGAGTAATTCAATGGTATTGTATAGTGTAGCACGTGAGACGCGGTAGTTTTTAGACTTCATGTTTAGATATAGGGTCTCAACATCAAAGTGATCGTTACTCTCGTAGACCTCTTTAAGTATGGCATAGCGTTCGGGAGTTTTACGTTGTTTGTTTTCCTCCAGAAAAGTGCTAAACACCTTCTTTACTTGTTCCTGTGCGTCTAAATGGCTCATGTGAGAACTAAAGTTCTAAAATACTTCTAGTTATTGAATTTACCCACCCTATTTACAGCACTAATTCCCTCAAGTGACTTGATATTGTTAATAGTATCTGTCAATCCCACTTTATCCGCGACTTCAATGGTTAATTGACCTGTGAATAAACCGTCATCAACGGAGAATGAAATCGCTTTTATATTGATATTTAAGTCTCCCGAAACAATTTTAGTTACATCATTAACTATACCCATTCGGTCTGCTCCAGTTATTTCAATATTGACTGTCACCCGTGCCCGCTCAGTGTCAATCCAATTTGCTTTCATAACTCTATTTGCAAACCGCCCTTGGAGCATCACAGCATTGGGACAATCGTGTCTGTGTACCTTAATGCCCTCTGCCGTTGTTATGAATCCAAATACGCGTTCTCCTGGCAGGGGAGAGCAACATTTCGCAAGTGCATAATCGAGCTGTTGCTCATCATTTCCGAAGACTAATTCTATATGTTCGGCGCTTGTATTTTTCGCCTTCTGTCCTTTAGGTGCAAGTTTTGCTTTAGCATAAGAGCTCTTTACAATCCTTGAGCGGAAATAATTAACAAACCCAGAGGTTTCGCGTGCATACTGGCGAAGTTTCTTGTTGTCGATGACGCCCAATCCCACCTTGTAATACAATTCTTCCGGATTTTTTAGGCCGTAAAAATTGACAAGCTTTTGAATATTACTAGAAGTTGCTTTTAGCTTAAGAACGCGTAGTTTACGCTCTAACATCATATAGCCTTGTCCAGAGATGATTTGTTTTTCCTTTTTCAGGGATCTTTTTATACGCTGTTTTGCCTTTCCTGTCTTGACAAAACTCAGCCAATCTTCTTTCGGCTCTTGCTTCATCGAGGTCAGAATTTCAATCTGATCCCCTGACTTTAATGGAGTAGATAGTGGGACTAATTTTCCATTAACCTTAGTCCCGAGACAGCGTGCACCAACATCACTGTGAATGTCAAAAGCAAAATCAAGTGCTGTAGCACCTTTAGGTAAGGTTCTCATTTCCCCTTTTGGTGTAAACACAAATATCTCCGAAGCGAAAAGATTCATCTGAAAGCTCTCTATGAAATCCTCATTATCATTATCCGGGTCATCTAAGAACTCTCTGATTCTAATTAACCACATATCCAGAGAGTTAGAACCTGAACTATCTTCTTTGTACTTCCAATGGGCTGCAAAACCATTCTCAGCAACATCGTCCATTCTTGTAGTACGTATTTGAACTTCAACCCATCTTCCGTCCGGCCCCATTACAGTGGTATGTAAACTTTCGTATCCATTACTTTTAGGCGACGAAATCCAATCCCTTAAACGAAGTGGATTAGGACTGTAATTCTCTGTTACCAGTGAGTAGGCCTTCCAACAATCTGCTTTTTCTTGCTCCAACGAAGAGTCAAGAATGATACGGATAGCATATTTATCGTAGACCTCATCGAACCGAACACCTTGGTTTTTCATCTTACGACGAATAGAAAATATACTCTTTGTCCGTTTTTTTATTTTAAATGTTAACCCAGCATCATTAAGCTCTTCCTCTATTGTAGCTACAAATTTGACTAAATAGGTGAAATCTGCTTTTTCAAGGGCCTCCATTTGATTTTTGATCTCAGAATACACCTCTGGTTCTGTATACTTTAAGCTTTGATCCTCTAGTTCCGTCTTAATACGGTATAAGCCTAATCTATGAGCTAAAGGAGCATATATAAATAGGGTTTCAGATGCTTTGGTTAGCTGTTTGTGAGAAGGCATTCCATGCATAGTCCGCATATTATGCATGCGGTCAGCAATCTTGATTAAGATTACGCGGATATCATCACTTATGGTAAGCAACATCTTCCGATAGTTTTCAAGTTGCATATTTTTATCTACCGAAGTAACACCGCTAATTTTAGTCAGACCATCGATGAGTTTGGTAATATTTCTACCGAAAATATTTTCGATGTCGTCAAGTGTGTAATCACTGTCTTCAACAACGTCATGCATTAAAGCGGTAGCAATACTTGTTGGTCCAAGACCTATTTCCGTGGCAACGATTTGGGCAACCTTAATAGGATGCGTGATATAAGGTTCACCTGTTTTTCTACGTATCCCGTTATGAGCATCATTTGATAAACGGAAAGCACGCTTTATAAGATTAACATCGTCTTTATCCGTCTTATACTCAATACTCTTCAATAAATCATTGAACGTATTCTCTATTAGTACTTTATCTTCTGGATTCCAATCAGTCATTTAGTCGAGAAGGAAAATAGTGGGTCGTTTGTGTAAATCGGGTAAACTCGTTGCCCAATCGGCAATAGTCTTAGTTTCAATGTACTCATTTTGGAGCGTGATATCACAGGCAATACATAACTTTGTCTCAGGATGAACAACCTTTAAAAGTTCTTCCATAAGTTTATTGTTGCGATACGGAGTCTCCATAAATATCTGAGTTATACCGTCAATAAGGTCCTTGGTCATCGCTTGAAAAACTCGCTTACGAATTGCTTTGTCAAAGGGGAGGTATCCTCGGAAGGTAAACTGCTGCCCATTGAAGCCGCTACCCATTAGAGCCAGTAGGATAGAAGATGGCCCTACTAAAGGTTTAACAATATATCCTTTGCGGTGGGCGATACTCACTATTTCAGCTCCAGGATCTGCCACACAAGGAACACCAGCTTCAGAGATTATACCAACATCTTTTCCGTATTTAACGGGTTCTAAGAAACGAGGTAAGTCTAAAGGATCCGTATGCTTGTCCAGAATTTCCATAGTGATGTCGCACTGTGTTTTATCTGGAAGAAGCCGCTTAATGAAAGCTCTAGCGGTTTTTTCATTTTCAACTATGAAATATTCCAAGGAGTTAATAATCTTAACCACATCTGGTGGAAGAACCTTAGGGTAATTGTCTTCACCTAGGCTATTGGGGACAAGGTATATTGTGCCGTTCATAAGTGTTGTGCTAAAAATTTATCAATGGCTAGTTCGAGTAAGTCATATACGTCTTCAAAGCCGCTTTGACCGCCAGTGTAAGGGTCAGGTACCTGTCTATTTTCATGTGGATAAGCTTCGTTCATAATTAAACGCACTTTGGCTTTTGATTCTTTATCTGGAGCTAGTCTACAAATGCTTGCGTAGTTTGAGCTATCCATTACAAAAATGATATCGAAAGCATTGAAATCCTCTACGGTAAATAGTCTTGAACGCTGTTGATTAATGTTTAATCCACGCCCCTTAGCAGTAATGATTGACCTTGTATCCGGTCGCTCTCCCTCATGCCAACCAGATGTCCCAGCACTATCTATTTGCCAACCGTTAGGTGCCTTTGCTTCTAAAATTCCATGTGCTAGGGGTGAACGACAAATGTTTCCCAAGCATACCATTAGTACATTCATAAAAAAAGTCAGTATTCGAAGATACTGACTCTTTTATGCATTCGTATGATAAAATTAAGCGAGTGTTAATCTCTTTTGTAAATCGTCGACGTACGTCTTGAACCGCTTGTCTGTTTCTTTTAGATTATTGACTGTACGGCAGGCGTGCAATACAGTTGCGTGATCTTTATTTCCGCACTGCTGACCGATAGACGCTAGGCTGTTTTTAGTCAATTGTTTGGAGAAATACATGCTTAGTTGACGCGCTTGAACAATTTCTCGTTTACGTGTTTTGGACTTAAGCAATTCTAGAGGCATATCGAAATAGTCGCACACAACTTTTTGAATGAAGTCAATAGAAATTTCACGTGTTGTACTCTTCACAAACTTATCGACCATCGATTTTACGAGCTCCATAGTGATTTGCTTTTTGTTTAAAGAACTTTGCGCCAAAATACTGATGAGCGCACCTTCAAGTTCACGAACATTAGAATTAATAGAGTAGGCGATAAACTCAACAATGTCTTGTTCTACCTCAATACCATCATTGTACAGTTTTTTACCTAGAATAGCTACGCGCGTTTCGAGCCCTGGTTTTTGCAAATCAGCACTCAATCCCCACTTGAAGCGGCTCAACAAACGCTGCTCCATACCTTGAAGTTCTACTGGCGCTCGATCTGAGGTAAGGATAATTTGCTTACCGTTTTGGTGAAGGTGGTTGAAGATTTCAAAGAATACATCTTGTGTTTTCTCCTTTCCTGAAAAACTCTGTACATCATCGATAATAAGTACGTCAATCATCTGATAGAAGTGAACAAAGTCATTCTTGGAATTATTTCGAATGCTATCAATAAACTGTTGTGTAAATTTCTCAGCACTTACGTACAATACGGTCTTCTCAGGATAGTTGTCTTTGATTTCTACACCAATAGAATGGGCCAAGTGAGTTTTACCGAGCCCAACTCCTCCATAAAGCATTAACGGGTTGAAAGAAGTTCCACCTGGACTTTTACCTACAGCCAAGCCCGCAGATCTTGCAAGTCGATTACAATCGCCTTCAATGAAATTGTCAAATGTGTAATTTGGATTTAGTTGGCTATCAATATTGAGTTTTTGCAATCCCGGAATTACAAATGGGTTTTTAATACTCTTTTCATTCGTAATGGCCACAGGCATATTTACGCTTTGAGGTTTATGTTTACGACGACCTGAACTAGGAAGTTTCATCGTAGGAGGTATGTTATTGTCATAGGAGTTTTCCATGACTATACTATAAACCAATTTAGCCCCTTCACCTAAGCTTTTTGTAATGGCTGCTTTAAGTAAAGAAATGTAGTTTTCTTCTAGGTACTCATAAAAGAATTTTGAGGGTACCTGGACAGTAAGAACTATACCTTGAATTTTAATTGGTTTAATAGTCGAAAACCAGGTTTCATAACACTGCTCATCTACGTTATCCTTGATAAATTCTAAAGCTTCATTCCAAATCGTTCCAACTGTTTTACTCATGACTCAAAAAAGGTGCTGTCTCGAGGTTCTTGAAGTCTCTAGACCGTGTTTGTGTGTCTCTTAAAAATAAGGGGGCTGCGTGGAGGAAAAATTTCCCCTTTCGCCTGCAATACAAATCTGTTGATAAATTCTCTTTCAACAAAATTTTTTTAGGGTTGTGTTAATAAAAAGTTTTTCTTAAGGGATTTGTAACTCATTGATAATCAGTCTCTAAATAAAACCCAAAAAAAATTTCAGTATAAAATACCACAATCGGCTCAATGTGTTGAAAATTCACGGCTTACAGAAGATTCAGTGCTGAAAATCGACTTGCAATATTCTTAAGTTTACCTGATGGAAAAAATAAATTTGAAAGGAATTTTTGAGTTTCGTCCTAGATATTCCGAGACTGATCAAATGGGTGTGGTCTACTACGGGAATTATGCCACCTATTTTGAAGTAGGTCGTGTTGAATTACTACGTGATCTTGGTATGAGTTATGCCAAGATGGAAAAGTGTGGAACAATGCTCCCTGTAGTCCATCTTGATATGGACTTTAAGGCTGGTGCTAAGTACGATCAAGAACTGGTTCTAGAGACACTCATAAAAGAACTTCCTTCAAGAAAGATATCATTTTACCACACACTAAAAAATAAGGCGGGTAAAACTTTGGTTACAGGCAAGGTAGTCTTAGTTTTCGTCGATACTAAATCATTCAAAACAAAACAGTGTCCGGATGATTTAAAGGCACTCTTACTTAAGGCCTCTTCAACACAGTTGTAATACCTGTTGAGTTTGTGAGGTAAATTACACTCGGAATATCTCTCAGATGTAATTCATTTTGCGCTTTACCTGAGGACAGTAGTTGCCCATTTAGAGTATAAATTTTATAAAAATAGGTCTCATTAGAAGGGATTACAACCTTAATCGCACCCTCAAAATTTAAATAAGGCATTTTCTGGGACTTAACCTGTTCATCTGTGGAAACCCCGCTTAAAATGTTTTTTGGTGCTCCAAACGCCGTATAAATGGCTTGAGAGTAGTTTCCGTTATTTACTATTGAATCTGCAGACAATATATTTTCTGCGATCTCACGAAGACTTTGAAAGGACATAAGTTGATAGAGGCTTTCTAATACTATTTTATCGACTACAGAATCATTTACTGATGTAGCCGCACTAAACTCGAGCATTGCACCGACCATAATATCAGTATGCTGATAAATGTTCCAAAATGAACTTATGGTGTTGTAATCTTTCTGGCCGTCATAAACGGCACTTCGTCCATTCCAAAATGTATTGTTGCCGTCCCAGTCGAAAATACGTGTGCTTTGAACCCCATTCATTCTGCCATAACGTTCCGCAAAATAATCACCTAATGCCTCGTCAAAAGTCCGACGTTCATCCCCATTTGTAGAAGCTGGAGCCGCACCGTGACTAATAGCATGTCCAAGCTCATGAATAATAACATCTGCATCCTCTGCATCGTCAACGCCACCTTCACCAAAAAATAGACGAGGAGGGTTAGTACCCCAGTTAAACATTGAGTTGTCTTGTCCGTTCAAGGCTTGAGGGTCGACATGAATGGCATAATTAAGGATGTTTCCATAGCCCAACGCATTCAGGTATTCGTTTTGCTTGGTAATGTGATAGGTTACCATCACTTGTTCAAATTCATCGGATGCTCTTCCTGAAACCCAATTGTTGGGGTCGGTACTGATACTTATATACGGTGCATCAAAGTCTATCACTTGTATATAAGAATTTTTCATACGAACCGTATCATTTACGACATCTACTGTGACAGAATCGAGCACAGTCAAACTGTCTAAGACTCCTGAATTACCGTCGTTCATGTCGGTGTAAATGCCGCCGTAACTTAGATTATTTGGGGTCAATGGATCTGGGTTAAATACACGAACTTGTACAGTGGTATCAATGAAATTAAGGTTTAATTCTATGGTTTCAACTATTTCATTGTCAATATTATACAACTCAACAAAATGTTCAAAACCATTGTTAGTCGTATCAGGTCTAACAGACAGCCAGTTGCTAGACCTCCACAAGAGATAAGGGCCTTCCAGGGACGGAGTAAGCGCGGCAAGCGCCTCCTGGCTTAATGATGATTTCGTTTTAACTAAATTACCATCTAGTGTCTGAATTTCTAAAAGCTGATGTTCGAGGATTGGGATATCCTGGTAGCGATAAGTAAATCGAAGGTATTGTGCGTGCGGGCTTTTACGCGTTGCGAAATACTCGTGTTCTAGTCCCTCAATATTCTGACTAAATGCTAGGCTAACTATCAGCGTGAATAGTAATGTGATGATTCTTCTTGACATAATCCGTTGCCTCGCCGACCATTGACCGACGAATTAATAGGGTATAAGTTACTCTTTCTTGTTGTTCTCTTGCTACAACATCTGCGCCATATATCTTGATCATTCTCTCAATTAAGGCTATGTGCTCGTATGTTGCACTCAAAGTAAGTTCTTGCGAGATAACTTCTTTGAGTTTTTGAGAGTTTTCAATAGCCAATTCAGCACTGCCACCGTATGCAGCTATCAAACCTGACACGCCTAGTTTAGAGCCTCCAAAATAACGAACCACAACACAGGCTATATTCGTTAATCCTGAACTTACAAGCGCCCGAAGTATAGGTGCTCCAGCTGTATTTCTTGGCTCTCCGTCATCATTGGATCTTTGAAAGTCTGCACCTTCACCCAAAATAAGTGCCCAGCAATGATGGCGCGCTTTAGACTCTTGTTCTTTGATGAAATTCAGCTGACCCCTAAAGCTTTCTTCACTTTTCACAGGAAAGAGATAAGCTCTAAACTTACTCTCTTTATCCTTCAATTCTGCCAGTGCAGGCTGATTAATAGTAAAGAAGTAATCAACTGCGGTCATAGCGGTCATTGCCTAGATTGGACATTGAGTTTAATTTGATTGAACGAGGGGCAATTACTCCGTCCTCTATCTCATCTTCCGATACGTATCGATGAATACTATCTGCAAAACCGGCATCTATGAATGACTGTAAAACTCTGGCACCACCTTCTACTAAAACGTGATTCAGACCAAAATCGAGCAGCTTCGGCGCCCATTGATGAAGGTCTTTAGGGTCGCAAGTAATACCCGAAAAACCTTCCGGCAATGGATTACCAATTACAAACGGCTTAACTTCCAAACCAGATACCCATTCCCCCTGCAAAGGAAAGTGTTGACCAAATAAAATGATAGGGGTAGGATCTTGACCTGACCAATTCCTCGTAGTTAAACCTGGTCGATCAAAACATGCGGTTTTCGAACTAACCAAAATACCGTCTACGTGTGCGCGCAATTGATGCGTTCGCAAAGTAGCTAAAGGACCGCTTATGCGCAAAGGTTGTTCTTCTGCTGTTCTATTCCTGTCGATATGACCAGAAGCATTTTCAGCCCATTTAAGAGAGAAATAAGGTCTGTTCTTGGTCATATTGGTCCAAAAGACTTCGTTTAGCCTCTGAAATATGATTGGTGAAGGTGCGAACTCTACCTTAATGCCATGATCTCTTAGGTGTGCAACACCCTTCCCATCTACCTTACTATGGGGATCTCCAGTACCAATAACCACATGTGGAATACCGTGCGATGAGATAAGTTCACAACAAGGCGGCGTCCTACCGTAATGGGCACATGGTTCTAATGAGCAATACAGGGTGCTCTGCTTTAACAAAGCAGCGTTTTCTACACTTTTAATGGCCATCACCTCTGCATGCGATTCGCCAGCTTTTCTATGGTATCCCTCACCAATAATACTCCCATTATGGACTACCACAGCACCTACCATCGGATTGGGAGATGCAGTGCCTCTGCCATAATTAGCGAGTTGTAAGCAACGTGTGAGAAACTTGCTGTGATCCATAGCCCAAAGGTAGGAGGCTATGATGTAATTTCAAGCCAAATGTTCACACTCTCTACTTATCAACAAAAGGCTCAAGAAATCCTTGTTCCCATTTATGGGGATAGAGAAGCTTTGGCGGTGATTAAACTTTGGTTTAAATCGCGACTGCGGATGTCCCATATTGATCTCATTATGAGAAGGCAAGGAGAAGTAGATTTCCCGTCATTCGATGCTGATTTAGCTGAGCTAAAAGCAAACACTCCAGTGCAATTGGTGCTTGGTGAAGCATTTTTTTTAGATAATGCATTTGCTGTTAATCAACATACTTTAATACCACGTCCTGAGACGGAAGAGTTGGTAGCGAGCATTCTCGAAAGGTTTTCAAATGAAGATTTAAAGGTGATTGATGTAGGTACAGGAAGCGGTTGTATTGCTATTGCATTGCAATTGGCAAGGCCAAATTGGAGCATAATGGGTGTCGATATTCACCGGCAAACCATAGATGCTGCCAAGGTGAATGCAGAAAGGCTAGAAGCAGACGTTAATTTTCAAGTCTTGGATGTACTTGAAGAAGCGTTACCAGAGTTTGATCTTCTCGTTTCAAATCCGCCTTATATCCCAAAGAGTGAAGCGCACGTTATGGACAATAATGTGGTAGAATATGAGCCCGATACAGCGCTTTTTGTGCCTGACGAAGATCCGCTATTGTTCTACCGAAGGTTGCTTGAATTGGCCACCGAAAAGAAAAAAGATTCAACAGTATACGTGGTTTTTGAAATCCACGAGGATTTTGGTGAACAAATGATTGAACTATGTGCTTCTTTTGGCTGTAAAGAGGTTAACTTATTGCAAGATTTGCAAGGAAAAGACAGAATGATTTTCGCACAGTATGGGGATTAAAGAAAAGATAGAATCACTGCGTGATGAACTGCATAAGCACAATCGTAAATACTATATCGAGGATGCTCCAGTAATTTCTGATTACGAGTTCGATATGCTCTTGAAGGAATTAGAATCCCTTGAGTCTGCGCATCCGGAATATGCCGATGCCAATAGTCCAAGCGTTCGAGTAGGAGGTGGAATAACCAAAAGCTTCAACACTGTTCAGCACCACTATTCTATGCTGTCTTTGAGTAATTCCTATTCTCTAGAAGAGATTCAAGAGTGGATTACCAGGGTGCAAAAGAAGGTACCAGAGGCCACCTTTGTGTGTGAATTAAAATACGACGGCGTAGCTATAGGAATACGCTACGAAAATGGTGTGCTAACCCAGGCGATTACTCGAGGAGACGGGACACAAGGTGATGATATTACCGTCAACGTAAGAACCATTCGAAGCATCCCGTTAAAATTAACCGGTGAATTCCCAAAAGACTTTGAGATACGGGGTGAAATCGTAATGCCCCATGCAGCGTTTAAGAATCTCAATAACAAAAGAACAGCTGCCGGTTTATCCACGTTTGCAAATCCGAGAAATTGTGCCTCTGGTACGCTGAAATTGCAGGATAGTAGTGAAGTGGCCTCAAGAGGGTTAGATGCCTATTTGTATCACGTGCTGCCCGAAGGCGTAATAAGCCCTTCCCATAGAGGTGCTATCTTTGTAGCTGGTACTATGGGTTTCAAAGTTCCTTTGAAGAAGAATCGATTTATTGAAGAGTGCGAGAGTATCGATCAAATCATCGATTTTATTAGCCATTGGGATGCTGCGCGAAAAGACTTGCCGTTCGATATTGACGGTATCGTCATTAAGGTAGATAGCTACTCAGCGCAACAAGATCTTGGTTTTACGGCTAAGTCCCCACGATGGGCAATCGCTTATAAGTTCAAGGCCGAACGAGTGAGTACCTTTTTAAATGAGGTGACTTATCAGGTCGGCAGAACTGGTGCCATTACACCTGTGGCAAATTTAGAGCCTGTTTGGCTCGGCGGCACAACTGTAAAACGGGCTTCCTTGCACAACAACGATCAGATTGAACTCTTAAATCTGTATTTAGGAGATAGTGTCTTTGTAGAAAAAGGAGGTGAGATCATTCCGAAAGTGGTAGGCGTTGATCTAGACAAGAGGGCCGCTGATGCCACTGAGATTCGCTTTATCAAAGAATGTCCTGAATGTGCAACTACTTTAGTTCGAAAGGATGGAGAAGCACAGCATTACTGTCTAAATATTGAAAGTTGTCCACCTCAGGTAAGTGGAAGGATTGAGCATTATATCAGTAGAAAGGCTATGGATATTACTGGCATTGGCAGTGAAACGGTTCAGCTCTTCGTTGAGAAAGGTATAATTAGCCATCCTGGAGATCTGTATTCGCTCACCTTTGACCAGTTGATAGCATTGGAAGGGTTTAAGAAAAAGAGCGTGCAAAACATCCTCGAAGGAATTGTACAGAGTAAGGAAGTTCCTTTTGAGCGCGTGCTCTTCGGATTAGGTATAAGACACGTTGGAGCAACGGTAGCAAAAAAACTGGCAAAATACTTCGGTTCAATGTTCGCGCTGGCAGAGGCTTCTATAGAGGATATAACTGCTGTAGATTCTATAGGAGAGGCTATTGCGCTTGAGGTCCATAGTTATTTCAGATCGGAGAAGAATGCGGTTGTACTCGATGCTCTCGTAGTGGCTGGGGTACAGCTGGAAATAGTTCAAACCGAACAAAGCCGCATAGAGAGCCCTATTACAGGGGCGAAGATTGTTGTTTCAGGGGTTTTCGAGCGGTTTTCCCGCAATGAACTAAAGGACACCATTGAGAAATATGGGGGTCAGAATGTAGGTTCAATTAGTGGTAAAACGACTTATGTGGTGGCAGGTGAAGGCATAGGACCGTCGAAAATGAATAAAGCGGAATCTTTAGGGGTGTCGATTTTAAGTGAGCAAGATTTTATTGAGTTGCTAAATCTATGAAATTCATAAAAAACCATTATCGAAAACAACTAATAAAGGCTGCACGACCAAGCACTAATGTTCCCCTAGACACTAATGCTTCTGTTACTGTCATTCATCGCGCTGAAGAAGAATTGGCCACGGTCAAGCGTTATTTTAAACGAGCACAAGGAGTTCGCTGGATCAAAGAAAAACGAAATAAAGGACAAGCGGTTAACAGTAGCGTTTTGTACCTTAACGATATCAATTTACGCGGCGAACCTGCCATCGCCTTACCGATGATGACTGAAAACAAACATTTTATATTGAATTTGTGCAATGATGATGTTTTAGGTTGGTATTGGTATGCCAGGAAATATGCGCTTCGCGTAGATTTGCAAGGAACTTATGAAAACACAGACTTCACTGTGCCTGGAAACCATATTTTGGAAGAGAAACTAGAGACATTGGTTAATTACTTAAAAATTATCAACCATGAATAGCAGAGTACCGAAAGGAGTAGGGGTCGCCTTGATAACACCCTTTCACAACGATGGCTCTATTGATTTCAACGGTCTAGATAGACTGCTTGAACACTGTATTAAAGGCGGAGTAGATTATTTCGTGGTCAATGGAACAACTGCAGAAAACCCAACTTTGAGTCGGGAAGAGCGCTATCAAGTCTTAGATTTTGTTCTAGAAAAGAATGGTAGTCGTTTACCAATAGTTTTCGGTATTGGTGGAAGCAATACCATAGCTGTGGCGCAAGAAATGGCAGATTTTAATGTAGCTGGAATAAGCGCCTTTCTCAGTGCGAGCCCGCACTACAATAAGCCAACTCAAGAGGGAATTTATCAACATTACAAGGCCTTGAGCGAAGCCTCTAACTTGCCAATCATTTTATACAATGTGCCTGGAAGAACAAGCTCAAATATCACTGCCGAGACTACGCTGCGTTTAGCTACAGAATATAAAAATATTGTCGCGATTAAAGAGGCAAGTGGAAATTTAGATCAGATCACCGAACTGGTTTTAGGTCGCCCGGACGGCTTCAAAATCATTTCAGGCGACGATAATCTAACTTTTGCGATGTTAGGTTTAGGTTGCGACGGTGTGATTTCTGTCAGTGGACAAGGCGTACCTCAATTTTTCTGCAAGGTGTATGATCAAGCTGCTCTGGGTAATTGGCCTGCATCAAAACAAGCTCATTTGTCTTTGTACCACTTGACCAACCTATTATTTAAGGAAGGCAACCCAGCAGGTATTAAGGCGGTACTAGAAATAAGAGGAATTTGCAATGATCATGTAAGATTGCCATTGGTTCCTGCTACTGCAACGCTAAAAGCATCTATCAAAGCGGAGTTAGAATATTTATATTCTTAGAAATCCCATGTCTTTGAAGATACTTTACGCTTTTCAGGGCACCGGCAACGGGCATGTAGCTCGTGCGAGAGATCTTGTCCCCCGATTAAGTGCCTACGCCGATGTAGATGTATTGATGTCAGGTACGCAAAGTGATCTCAAATTAGATTTTCAGATTAAGTACCGCTGTCACGGACTTACAATGGTATATAGTTCAAATGGAACCGTTAGCTATTGGCAAAGCTTTTTAAGGAACAAGCCGCTTCGATTCATAAGAGATATTCTATTCCTACCTGTTAAGGTTTATGATGCAGTATTCATCGATTTTGAGGCTGTCGCCTCTTACGCGTGCTTATTACGAAGTATACCGTCACTTCAGTTAAGTCATCAGGCTGCATTTTTATCTAGAAACACTCCACGTCCTGAGAAGCGCATTTGGCACTGGGAATGGGTCATTTCAAATATGTCCAGATCGAAATTCGCGATTGGCTTCCACTTTGATAATTATGACAAATTCATACTTCCACCTATAATTAGGCAAGAAATACGAACCTTGAAGTTGGAAGACAAAGGTCATTACACTGTGTATTTACCTTCTTTTTCTGTGGAGAACATAGTGTCATTTACTCGTCAATTCAAAAGTTATCGATTTGAGTTGTTTTCTCGTGTAAAATCTCAAGAAATCTATGGAAATACAACGGTTAAACCTATTGATGTTTCTAACTATTTAGAAAGTTTTAGGACTTGTACTGGATTAATATGTGGCGCGGGCTTTGAAGCGCCAGCTGAGGCCTTGTTTTGTGGTAAAAAGCTACTTATCAGTCCAATCAAAGGACAATACGAACAATCTTCAAACGCTGCGGCAGCGTCACTCATTGGTGTTGCTGTATTTGCTTCATTAGACGAAAATGGAACCACAGTTTGGCAAGAATTTTTAAGGAGTCGGCAGCGGCGGAATATTGATTTTCCTGATTATGCGGATGCGTTGGTTAATCGGCTAGTTAGCAATGTCAAAAGGGGTAGGGATTATGATGATATTACCTCTTTACAAGTTTGGTAAATAGCTTACCTTTGCCGATCAATGATGGGAAAGAAATTATTTACATATTTACTCCTCGCCATATTGGCGACTTCATGCGGTGAATACCAGGATGTACTGAAGAGCAAGGATTTAAATTTTAAATTCAGTAAGGCTGTCGAGTATTATGATGTTGGTGAATACAATAAAGCATACCCGATTTTTGATGAATTAATCACGTTGTATCGCGGTACTGAGAAAGCACAAGAGGTGTACTTTTATTACGCAAACACGTTGTATTTACAGAAGGATTACATTCTTGCCGGTTACCATTTTAAGAATTTCTACAAAACCTTTCCGCAGAATGAGCAAGCAGATGAAGCGGCATATCTGACGGCCTTTTGCTATTACTTAGAGGCACCTTCCCACAGTTTGGATCAGGCCTACACATATAAGGCCATCAATGAATTACAGTTATTCATTAATACTCATCCGGAATCGGATAAGATTAATTTGTGTAACGAGTATATGGAAGAACTACGTGGTCGCCTCGAGCTTAAGAGCTACGAGATTGCGAAACAGTATTACAAGACGAGAAAATACAAGGCTGCAATGACCGCATTCACTACAACATTGAGTGAATACCCAGATACACCATATCGTGAAGAAGCGATGTATCTTAAAGCCAAGGCCGCATTTAAACTAGCCGAAAACAGTGTTGCCGAACTTCAAATAGAGCGCTTTATTGAAGCCAACACCGCATTAAATGACCTTGAGGAGATTTACCCAGAAAGTGAATACCTCCGAGAATTACGTAAATTGACTAAATAAAATCATCCCAAAGCACATGGATTACAAGAAAATGCCTGCGGATAAAACCACAAGAACACACGACACTAACAAGATTGACGCGCCAACAGAGAATATCTATGAAGCGTTAACAATCATTGCAAAGCGTGCTGAGCAGATCAATGATGACACACGTGAAGAATTGCATGCCAAACTTCAAGAGTTTGCTTCATCCACTGAATCTCTTGAGGAAATCTTTGAAAATAAGGAGCAGATTGAAGTGAGCCGTTTTTACGAGAGCTTGCCAAAGCCAACTGCACTTGCAATGCAAGAGTGGTTAGACAACAACATCTACTTCAGAAGAGAAGGAGAAGGAGAAGGAGAAGAAAAATAATCCAATACGATGAGTCTTTTGTACAATCGCAAAGTGCTGCTTGGCATTTCAGGTAGTATTG